>Ga0307511_10000130_pt1 | contig 68472 bp, 63 predicted proteins | sample 13_EM_MG_FD_200266 | JGI IMG/M metagenome (GOLD analysis project Ga0307511, IMG submission 200266) | Populus trichocarpa ectomycorrhiza microbial communities from riparian zone in the Pacific Northwest, United States - 13_EM | ecosystem: Host-associated > Plants > Roots > Unclassified | place... | reverse complement strand
GCACAACGGTCGGGGTCCTGACAGTTCCCTTATATGGCGCCGATATTCATCTGGATTCATGTGTACACGTTGTACATCCTACGGACAGTCACCCACTGAGTATCCGATGTTCAGCCCCAGACAGTGCAACAAGTTTCCAAGCACCCCAGACTTATTCCACCTTTCCAGGGTACGTACGTACTTGCGGACCATATTTCAGCGCCTCGGCGCTTAGCGCTCAGACTGTGCGCCCACTGTACCCGCGCTCGTCTTCGATATCTCCACGCCAATGTCAGTCCACACCCTCGCTATGGCGGCATCAACACCGACAATTCCCTTGCCCTCGGCGTCCGATGGCGGTTTTGAATCGCCAAGCTCCAGCGGTAACATTGGAGTCACAGACACTCGGAATGAGGGCTCGCACGGAACCCCACACAGCGGAGGGGGTGAGAAAGAATTCATGCGCGAGCTGGTACACCTCCTTGAAAAGCGGCCGCGAGAGAAATGGACTCGCGATTCCCACGAGCAGCAGGGCGGCAGAAGCTTGGGTGTCATTTTCGAAGACCCAGAACCCGTGTTCAATAATCAGTCGGCCGTAGACCCCAAGGATAGGTCAGCCCTGGGTTTCGAATGACACCGCCCAGAATCTCTTTGCGCGAAGTGCTTATCCTAACTGTCTCGTGTCTCCCGGGTTCAGGCCGTACTTTCACGAACAACGCCAGCCAGATACCAAGACCCTCCCCCCCTCCAGAGCCTGGCCCGACCCTCCAGACGGGCTGTCCATCTCCAAGGAGATCCGTAGCGAGAAACTGCGCCCATTTACAGAGGAAGAAGATCGCGCTTTGCGAGCGGGGTACGGGGGGCGCGGAACAATCTGGGCCCAGATTGTCAAGGACTCCATTATCCAAGAACAGAGACGCCTATCGGTAGACCTACGGGATCTGTTAAACACATTCCCCGATTTGTACGAAGGGGCACGGTATGATTCTCGACCGGTGCCGAGGATGGAAGGGACCACTGTTGCCGATAGCAACTTTCCGTCCCCCCAGGCGCTACCCGTTGGCGATCCGTGGAGTGTTGAACGGGTCGTGGGTCCAATATCCCCTGTGTTCGATGACGAACTACCCCTCGCTCCTGTTGGACTGTCCAAATGGAAGAGGACGGATACCGATGAACGACCCTCTGAGAGCGCTCCTCAGAGCCCAACGGGTCCGGATGATGGGATACCTTGGTCTCCCCCATCTGACCCGCCCACCGTTCCGGTAACCACATTCTTGTTGGTAACTCATACACAGCTTCTCAATCTGTTTCAGTCTTCACCAAGATTGTATTTTCGCGGCCGGCTCTCCCTGGCCCACGACACAAAGAATGAGCCACAAGGTTCTTTCCTTGTTTTCCTCTTCGCGTCAGTATCCCCTCCGGGTCTTGTCGCCATGCATCGCTAACCTCGCGGTCACGTCAAGCATCTTGGAATACCCTGGCTTCCATGATGTAATTCATTGGGATGGTATCAATCGAGTGGTGCTTAAGCGACCAGACATATTAGAATCGTCCATTCTAATGCCCGTGTTTGGGCTACGCACCTTGGGTCGTTTCAAGCGAAAGCTTTATGTACGCGTTCCATTATGGCCAGCCGGAATGTCCACCCATGCACTAACTTTATGTCATCGTAGATGCTCGGTTTCAATAATGTGCCCCATTATGCCCCGGGCCCGGAGGCCCATCCAGAAACATCCGCGTGGGGTACTTGATCTCTGTCACTTCAGATCGTCGTGCAGCTCACCATTCAGGGACAGAACACCCTACAATCACCAGGTCGAATCCTCCCACGGGTTTCACCAGCTGCGATTGGCCTGAAGATTCGGAACACGACTCGCCCCACCTTCCCCCCTGGAAATGGGAATCGAGGGTCGTAAATTTCCTCCACGGGATCAGTCATCTGGTCAACATATCGGATCGCCCCCAGGTACATTCTAGGACATCTTCTAGAGCAAGTTCGATCTCAGAGGGCCATGTTTCGCCTGATGATGACGGTCCCAGTAAAAAAGTGGTTCGTTACGACGGCTAAACCTAGAGAGTAGACACCTTCAGTAAGCGCTCTGCACTTTATTGTAGCAGCGCAACACTAGTCCCAATGAGACGAGATAGGTACTGAGGCCTTAGAAGTCCTTCCAGCTCCCAGTCATCTTTTTCGGGGGTGGTATGTTTCGCAGTACCGGTGAATGTGCTTGAGGTACTTCCAGCCTGCCATCACAACAACCACAGCGATCTGTACACCCCAGAGAGCCTGGGTTCTCCCCTCGGAACTTTAGTGGGGCGCAAAAACTGGATAGGTCGGCTCGGCTGTTCCGGACTCACAACACTACGCATTCCGGGTGCAGAATGCTTCCAAAACCTGTCATGGGAGAAGTGAGAACGCGGGTTTGGGGGGGTAGGATGCGTGTGGCCTATCGAAACGCACCTGCCTGTTGCCGCCCTAATCCTCGTCCACCGACACTCGGGGACCAAGGATGATTTCCTTGTCTGTCTGAAGACGCTCCAGCAGAAGGTGTGGGTCTATTCCCCTCCTGTAAACCTGCCTAACCTGAAGATGTGGTTTGCTTTCACGTGTAAGAGAAACTCGTCTGCTTAGTCGACGACACCCAGTCAACCACATCAGCCTCGCACTCGTCCGGCAGTTCCAGCTGGGAGGGATTACAACCGGATCCGGCGTTGGACAAACTGGCGAGTCCTTTTAACAGCTCCTCGATTGCTTCCATTATAGAGTCTGACCTCGGTCGCAACGAGTCCACAGTTCAATCTCGAATCCCCGAAATCGACCCTTTTCAAGGATAACCTCAGCTGGTTCCTGTCGATTTCCTCCTCCGCGCCAACAGCAGCCTTGTTCGGGCTCCAGGTGGTGCTACGAGTCCCGAGACTCCGGGGAGAGTCCACCACGGCCCACAGTCTTCCAAAGCCGTCCATCAGCCTGACGCGATAGTTCTCGAATCCTGATGATCTCCGTCTCGGGGTATGGAGACGGAGGGTACCGGGTACCCGAAGCGTACGAACAAGGGATATCCATATTTCGTGTCGTGTACACTTTGTTAAGGTGGTTACCTGCATGAGAGCTCGGAAACGACCTCCAGCGGGGAACGACCTCCAGTGAGTTGGAGGGGCGCAAAATCGAACTGAGAGTGTGGGTGCAATCAAGCTGAAAACGCCGACGCCTGCGGTAATTCGCATTTTAGAACCGTGTTCCACAACATGTTGACATTGGTCTGCCTCAGACTCTCAGAGGCTATGGATGCATTCGCTCGTGACCACTCAGGACAATCCGCGATATGCCTGGGAACTACTAGTGTAGCTCCGATGAAATTCCAGATAGGTTTTCTCCGAATCCGCGCCCAATACCTGGCGAGCCCAACGCTCCAGATTGAGAGGGTAGAGAGAGCTTATATAGGAGGTGGGATCCAAGAAATGTATACCAGCCTGACCTGTATATATGAACCATGCGATCCGTTCAACCGACAGTCTTCGACGCTTGATGCTTGGTCCTTGAAGATGTACTGGTGCCGCGTCGAAGCCCGGGAGGGCTCGTTTCCTCTTGGCCAGATGTTCGAAACGCCTTCCATGCGTTTACGGAGGGACGCGGCGGCGACTCATAACAAGCTTATTCTGAAATCGCTTCAAATTAAAGGGTGCCGGGAGTCCTCTCAAGGACCTTTGAATGGACGGACCTCGGTGTTTCCTCACCCTGCACTCGGTTTAGGTTGAATGGCAAGACCTCGGCCGTTATCTGGGGCCACGAACCGACTCAATCCGCGATGACTGGCACCCATTATCACTTTATAAATCATTCTGGGAGCCCCATAGAAGTCACTCGCTCTTTCCATATGGCCCCCCTTCTCCCTGTTTATAAAGCTGAGCACCCCGTACCTGGCAGGTATATCATTACCCTCAATGACGGCGTGTCACTTGCTGCCCACCTTAAATACACCCGAGCCAGCATCGCGTCCAACATAAGCAAAACCACGGAGAAAGAAAAGAAAAGCAAAAGCAGCAGCCACATCACTCACGAGTTCAACCTTATCAACGGTTACGCTGGAAAGTTCACCAACGACGACTTGAACGACTTGCGTGCCAGGTTGGATATCGCTTCGATCGAACAGGACAGTATCGGCTGGCTCTGCGATGAGACCATCCAGTCAGCTCTCCCTCCCGCTTACCGGGAGCAATCTGACCAACTTCTGACAGGACTGACGCTCCCTGGGGTCTCGGCAGGATCTCATCTGAGGAGAAGTTGACCGGCAACGACCATGACTTGAAGTTTGAGTACAAGTACGATAGCACTGCTGGGAAAGGTGTAAGCATCTACGTCTTCGGTGTGTTCCTCTCCTTCACGATTTGACGCACCCCACTTACCGTACTCAACAGACACTGGTATCGACGTCAATCATCCCGCCTTCGAAGGACGTGCCTCGTGGGGAAAGACCTTTGGCCCATGGGAGGACAAGGACAAAGATGGCCACGGGACCCATTGCGCAGGGATCGCCATTTCCGGGCCATACGGTGTTGCCAAAGCCTCCAAAGTCATCGCTGTGAAGGTTATGAATGGCCGCAATGATGGCACAGCCTCTCAGTTGCAAGTCTTCTCCCCCCTTCTTGTCACTGGTGGTGACTGAACCACGTCACTGAACCACAGTATCGCCAGCACTGAATGGGTCGCCAAAAGAGCAGCGAGGACCGGTGCTCCCTCTGTTGCTTCTATGAGCCTTAGTTTTGGTCCTTGTATCGGTGTTGACAGGGCTGTTAAAGATGTACGCGCGGGGCGGATGGAACGTGGCGGCGACACCACTGACGTGTGATTCCATCTCCAGCTTTCCCAGCGTGGTGTTACCGTCGTCGTGGGCGCCGGAAACAATAACAAGGACGCTAGCGGCTTCTCTCCTGCTCGCGTTAAGGAAGCGATCACCGTCGCCGCTTCTAATATCCATGACAGGAAGGCCGAGTTCTCCAATTATGGTACCCCTGTCACTATCTGGGCCCCTGGCGTGAACATAATTTCCACCTGGCCTGATGGGAAGACCAAGATATGCAGCGGAACTTCCATGGCTACTCCTCACGTTGCCGGTTTTGCCGCATACCTCCTCGGCCGCGACACCTCTTTGACCCCAACCAAAATCACCAGGACTATTAAAAACAAAGCATGTTATTTGGTTCTCAGCGGTGTCCGTGAGTCTTACCACCCCACGTCGCGCGTTTGAGCCCCGGACGCTGAAGCCAGCGTTGCCCGTAGCCGCCGGCACCTCTAACAGGTTGCTCAACAACTCATCGTAAAAACCGTTCTTGGTTTTCCCCCTACTTCATTCTGGAGAACATGGGATACCCACGCCGATCTTATTTCACGTTATCCCGGAACTTGTCGGATGAATGTAAAACCACTCCTTACGACTGCGCTTGTATTTTCCCTGTGTTGTGTAATGTGAACTACTGTGAACTATGGAGGTATCGAACAGTGAAATCCCCGGGTTTTGATTTCCACGAACGGTCAAGAACTTCAGAAACCCCCGACTGCCATGGATTCCTGGGTTACAAGGCGATCAGGGTCTCCTGGGCAAGCCATCCAAGCAGCAGCTGGAGACCGTCTCGGGACAACTGCATCAGTCTCGCCCACGTCTGGCGTTTCCATGGGTGCCGGTGACTGGTGGTGGTCCGATCCAATCAGCCTGCCTTTGACAGATGGGCAGGTCCTTTCAACAACCCATGGAGTCTTACATCGGTCGCGATAAACCCAGAGTTCAATTTCGAATCCCCTAAATCCGCCCATTTTCAGGGTGCCCTCCTTACTCGCACTCAGGTGTCGCTCCTCAGCTCTTCCATGATGACCTGGTGCATGACCATACGTGGACCATGCCCCCCCCGGAAATACCACCATATGTGCCGCAGTCGCCCACCGTATAAAGGTCTTTATTTGCCCGCTATTCTCGTGCAGAAGTATGTACAAGTGTATGGAACACCTCAAGAGGCACGTTCAATCACACGGTGGAGTGGCCATTCCAGTGCCCCTGGTGTAACAAGATGTTCTCTCGACAGGATAACCCCAACCAGCATTTCCGCGTTCACATCAGGATTGTTGCTGAGGGTTTTACTGGGACAACTGCAAGCCCCATGGCACCGTGGATGAAGATGAACGCGCTCACATTGATGTCGAGGATTCGGACGAGCTGCCGAGCGGAATCCATCCTATGGTCGGCCAGGATGTCTGCTACCCAGCAGTGGCCCTATTCGAGCTCCAAGCGGTGTTACAAGTCCCAAACTCCGGGAAGGATCTGCCTTGATCCAAGGTCTTCCAAAATCGTCCGGTTCGTTCGTGGAGGTCGCCAATTCACCAGGCGCGATACTTCTCACTTTGGTGGGGGGTTGCACCTTGCGAATTCCTCAAAATCGACCAAAAGTCGTTTCTACAGTGCAAGTTGGATTCACGGTGGGGTATCTTGGTTATTCGAATGTTGGAGATCGACGTTAGTTATCATACTGCAAATATAATAAGCATCGTCTCGAGGCTTCTGCAGGGGTGGAACATACCATAATAACCAACGAGCTGGCCCATGGGCTCAACTGCTGGTCCTTGTCCAGGTACCTGTACAACTTAATACCCTCAACCTCACAAGTGAATCTAAACGGATGACGAGTTTAGAGATGGTGTTGCGAAGGACGAAGTCAAGTCTTAGGGTCACCGTCTGAGTTCACCAGATTGGCCAGGTCCACGGGTCACGTTCTTCAACTCGAACACAGCCTGGAGGACCTTGGCGACAATTTTGGAAACCAGCTCCGTACCCAGGGTCCTAGTCAAAACATCGCTACGGATGTAATTTTCCTTGGGTCGAGAGTGATCGATCTTCGCGGGTTCCGCAAAGGCACGCTCCTAAACGGCAAATGAGAAATCTGGTGGGGACAACGGGGCCGTGGAACTCACGTTCCGGCTCGCACTTGAAACGTCGAGGTAGACCATATCTCCAGCACTAATGGAAGTCGAACCAACGGTTTCATTCGCCTTTGCTTCGCGGTAGACGCCTTGGACGGGCGGGTCAATCCTCAACATCTCGATGACATAACCCTCCAAGACGTCAGCTTCATCAGTGGCCATGAGGGCGAGGGCGATGTCGGATCGATCGAGGAAGATGTTGATCATGTGGGTGAGTGCTGGAGGGGTGGAAAACCGCCCTCAGTTTCGGGGTACTCGCCAAAACTGACGAAGTTTTTACCTTGACCAAGTTCAACAGAAGCGCCAACCATGACGGCCAGGATGGAGTTGGCCTTCTGAGAAGTAGAACCCTCTCCCTGCCGGAGCTCCCCCACAAGTCCCTGTTCGTTACCAAACATTTTTGACAAGGTGCCAACGAATCCGGTCAAGGACAACTGTTCGTGAACGAAGGGTCAATGGAAGATGGTTGTGGGGTTGACTGTGGGACATACGCGTTTGAGGATGCTCCCTCCAACGTTAGTTTCGATGCGGTCCATAAGCCGTTCGATTTGTGTCTCGACCCTATTCTGGATCTTCAATTCATGGCCGGCCTCAATCTCCAAGAAGCAGAAGGTGTAGATATCGTTTAGGATATCGAAGAGTTCCGCCTGGGTGAAGGTATTTTCGGTGTCGTCCGAAAACTTCCTGAGCGTGATACCGGCCTGCGGAAGGAAAGGAACTTTTAGGAGTTTGGCGTCATTCAAAGGGAACGTTTCACTTACGACTTGGGTGGCAACCCACTGGATTGGCACGACCCTGAAAACGTCCCTCACGATATCCAATCCACTCCTCCTGCCACCAACAAGCCTGTACGACTCCTCAGCGATAAGAGCCTTTGTTTTTTCGTAGAAGAATGTGGTGATGGCATCGACCCGCTCAGGGGTCCCCGCAAATGCCTTGTACACCTGTCTCTGCTCCCTCTTTCCCCTTTCTAGAACATCGGTGGCAAGGAAGAACCCTGGGCCCCGTATGACCTTGGTGATCCTGGGCAAGAACGGGTGCCTAAACTTCTCGGCCTGCTGGAGAATGCCATAGACTTCACCATACTCCTTGAACTCATAAGCACCCCGGGCACTCTTGAATCGGGTGAAGTCGTACTTCTCCTTCTGATCGAGTCCCGTCAAGATCTCATCCATTGCCCGGGGAGTCATGAGCGGGAACCAGGCGTAGATGCTATTTTCAGTGAACTCGTCGGGTATGGTACGAAGGAAGAGTCGACCAAGCATAGAACCGAACCCAGGGCCCTCCAGGGATCTCATACAATCGGAGAAACCCCAGGCGGTGAGGTTGTTCGGGGTGAAATCGGCTGTGAAGAGACGATCTCCACGAATGAGAGCAATGGTGTCGGCGAGAACAGCATGGGAGATGGTGTAACCGGGGCAGAGGCCGGCACCTTCGACGACTGGTTGAGTGTCCTCCGCCTGCAGACCAACGTACAGCTCGAGATGGTCGACTGTGCCATAGAGTTTCTCAGCGACGGTCGCGATCTCTGGGTCGGGATTCCATTCCAAGAACGTCTTGTACCTTTCCAAGCCAAGGTGCTGCAGAAACGTTAGAACCTCGGGACGAGGATATAAATCGTGTTTTCTAACCGCCCTGAAATCGTTCAAGGAGCAGCAGCCCCACCTCCTGGCGGATTCGATACCCATAACTTCCATCCACCTCATGTTAGAGGGGGTTCCTCGGGCCTTGAACGCACCAGCTGGGTTCTCAGTCCTAAATGGGGCGATTGGCCGACGTCAATGGAGAGCCATTGTCAGAAACTTACTGTGTCTCCAAGATGTTTCCAATATCCTCGTTTTTGAACCTTCCGTCTGGGCCACGCTGCATCCTGGGACCATGAAATTTAATCGATATGTCATCGCTGACTAGGGGCGGAAAACCCACCCCCCGAAAGTCCAAGTTGTGGCGTCAGGCTGGGGGTTCTGGGCCCCCTTCAACTTGGTCTTGAAGTCACTAACGGTGATCTGTGACAGCCGGGCAGGTGTGAGGCAGGCAGGATATTAGTATAATGAACTACCGCGGACCTCATCGGACCTCTTTCCGGGAAAGATTTGGGACGCCAATTGCTCAACCCATCGCTCGTCAACCTCAGAGGTGGTAGCGTGCCAGCGGTACAAACAGTTGTACTTCATGATATCGTTAGAAACCTGAAATACACCACGACCACCCAACGTACCTCAACGCTGCGAACGTTTCCACGACCTTGTTCAAAGGTGCTATGATTTTTCTCCCTGAGCTCGATGAATGGATCCAATCTCCAGGCATTGCCTTGCCTGACCAAACCAAGAATGGCCGAGAAATAGTCGGAGAAAAGAATGGAACGGAACCAACCACAGTTGATCAACCTGGCGGTTTGGAAGATCTCCTCCTCCTGCTGAACGATGCTCTCAACACGGTTTGGCGTGTCGACCGGGATGGAATCAGGGTCCTTCCACGTTCCGCGCTCATTGATCTCCAAGAGCTTCTTGGCGATGTACTGGATACAACGAGTGATAAATTCGGTTTGGAACTGCGCACTGGGACGAAAATGTGCATACATTATGATTGCGGTTGAACAAAACCAAGAGAACACAGACGGCGGGAGGGAGCAAGAGCAACCTATCTTCCGAGAACACATCAGGGTGCAACAAACCCCGACCGTCGCGCACGCGGACTTTGTTCTGCTTTTCTTGGTTGATGCCATAGAGTGGGGCAAGGTCGAAGTAGGAGGACGTCTCGTTAACGTTGACATTATCGTTGGCTGTGCGGAAGACGCTGAAAACGAAAGGGTTGGTAAGGATGATCTTGGTCCGATAACCCGTGGGGGATACGAAATGAAAAAACGATCGTAACATACGAATGAACGACTAAGGCGGCAAACGAGAACATTAGGGACGAAAGGCCGGCCGGATGAGGTACAAACTGAATTATGATGACTGGGGTTAGCGCGTTCATTCAGGGGCGACAGGGTGATTTACAGACCTCTTCCCGTCGAAGGAGGGTGTCAAAGACAAGACCTGGGTCCGGCAACTGGTGGCGCGGCAGGGGGCTGGACTGGGACACACTGCGGGCGTAGGGATTACCGGCCGCGCCGAGGCCGGGGTTCGCGACATTGTTGCCGGAACCGTCGGCAGAGCGCCAGGCGTATTCGTCGCCCACGTTGGTGAGTGGTGGGCGGGGGAAGTCATCCTGTCCATACGTGGTTCAGTTGGGGAAGAAATTATGAATCAACTCGACGTACGTATCCGCGGGCAGGAGTGTAGGGAGGAGGGGGACGTATTTGGAGCATACTCCGAGCAAATTCGAAGATGGAACCACCAGCATGAGCGGTTAATTTTTTGGTATGGCTGCGGAAACTCGGTGGAGGGTATTTTGGGTGTGAGGGAGATCGAGGTTCTGGTGATGTCATCTTGTTCGTCGCTTTGTGTTTAATCTCCCCGGGGGTAAACAAGGGAGCGGGAGGGCTAACGTCAAGCGGCTCATCGGGCCATGCCTTTGCTGGAGGATCGATGGTCCCCACTAACTAGAGTGTGAATTCCTGGATGACCCGCCGAGAGTAAAACACGAACATCCGTCTTTATCCACAGTAACTGGTGGCCGTCTCTCAACCAGTTGGGTGGACAAGTCTGCACTGCCTCTCGGCTGAGTGGAAATTTGAGCAGTTGATATTTACTGCAGTCGTGCGCCTCACCTCACGCAGTAGTGCGATGTCTCGGTGGTGGATTAGTACAGCATCAGCATCGGAATTCTAACACCGGGGATTAGAGACGCCTTGACGTTTCTGACATTCCCGCCTCCAACTTGCCTGGAAAACATAATCCGCGATTGTATCGAAATCGTCCCTTTCGTCCTACAGAGGGTCAATCAGAAGGGGCGAAAGGCGCAAAAACGCGACAAAGAACGCACAGGAGCAGTATTGTGGATAACGACGTCAGATTCAGAGCCCGTGCTGGTAATTGAACTCCCGCCATGGTCAAGCGGACTTGACTTCGTTCCTAAGCCTGAACCTGGGTGATATTGTGCCTCAAGTGGCAACCCTTCATCATCGCTTCCACCCGGACCGAGATCATGCGGACCTGCAGCAGCTTTTATAACCCTGGGGATCCTCAGCCGCTTACGCACGGTGTAGTACCGGACGAAGACGCATTGAGTATACTCATCCGAAACGGCCGTCGTGCGAGTGTTTCCAGAGGAAGTTGGGTCAACGGTCTGTATAGCGGAGGGAGGGCGACGTGGCTGGGGGCCACAGTTTGTGTAAACCACTCCTGGTTTGTGCCATACCCCCCAAGGGGGGGCAATCTCAGGAGCCGAAATTCTGAACTCGGCCGTCAGTTCATCCCCGTCGTTTGAATAGGATATCATCGAGAAATCCCTGGTCATGTCGACACCGGTGACAAGGACTGGCTCGATGTTGTTAGGGTGCCCACGCTCGCGGGCAAACGCTACCCAAGAGTCGTAATTCTCTTTCGTATATTCTTCGAAGTTCCTCTCCAGCTGAACATCTTCCCTGTAAGTCGGATGTTTAGTCAGAAGGGCGGCGCCTTGACCGCCTGTGAGTCGGAACGATATGCTGGAGCCGGGTTCCAACATCCTGGAGTACACGTCTAAGATTCTGGAGGATATGGATGCGGCAGTGTGAACGTACGGATACATCCTAGCGCGAGCTGGAATTTCTCGAATGGCGCCGGCGGTAAGAAAGCCAGGTGACTGAGGTTCGGTGTTGAGAATTGGCCCAACGTCTAACTGCTTGAAAGTGAGAGGGACGTCGACGCCTAACCGCCTCTCGCCCAATGGGGGACCAGCAGAAAACAGCAGGTTGAAACAACCTCTGTGAATATATCCTACATCTCCTGGTTTAATTCGTTCGAAGTTATGGAGTGGGGCAGGCTCCCTGGCGACCGCATACATTCAGGAGGGATCTTCAAGGGAAAACAAAGCAACGAACCACAAGGCGTCGCCGTGGTCAAGTTGAGACATTTGCCTGGAGCAGGTCGGTTCCAAGTCTGGGAAACGCTACGAGAACTTACCTGTTGTATATTACCCAACGCGATCGTTTAGAGGACATGATTAGCGGTAGGTGTGGAGGATAGGACGCCGCAGATGGTGAGAAGGGGAGGCAATCCGAATACGGCTCCTCCTAATAGTTGGACGTTGAACACCAGAGTGCTGTGGGAGATGCTCCGTCACGTCTCTAACCAACCGTTGTGAATTTCTACCCTGGGCGGTATGTTGGGACGGCTTAATTGACTACGAGGGTGGATCCGCGTGGTCGGCGATAGTCATCAGCGGTGTGGATAACAGTCCAGCTCGGGCGTCTAGCAATTTATACAGCGCCCTCGTACCGCGCTTAGCCTAGGCCTTTCATGACTAAGATGGCCGGTTCACTCACCACCACCTCCACGATGAATCGTGGATGGACCATGGCAGGCAGGACGAGGGCCCGTACGACTTCCGGATTGGCTGTCGCATATATACGAGGCTCGGTCTCGTTGGTTGATGGTCTGGCGACCCCGAAGGAAATGGTGTCTCGGGGCAATCACGACCCGGATCAGATCAGACGCTGGACAAGTGGGCCAGCCTCTCGATTGCGTCTGTATTTGCGGCCTCGACTCCCCGCGTCGGCTGCCAAACCGCCCTCTGTAAGCTGGCCCCGACCCCGCTCGAGCCCTACGCTCATGGCGTTTTGGGCAGCATAATTCGTCCATCGTTCGGTAATTGTATTCTTTTGAGATTTCTCGCACGGTTTCTCACTCGGTCGTAGGTTTCGCCAGTAGCGACGAACCCCTCGTCGCGTTGGTCATCCACGGCCCATAGTAAAAACAAGGCACGGGGTCCTTCCCTCGTGCTGCTCTTCGCGCCGGCTACTTCTCTCCCCCTTGACTCTAACACCGTACACAACTGACCTCACCCGCGCCAAGTACTCTGGAATACCCCCCCCCCCCCTTCAATGAAGTAATTCACTGGGGTTGTGTCCACCGAGTGGTCCTTGAGAGCAGCTACAGATCTTCGGATCGTCCACCCTAATCCCTGTGTTCGGTTGACTCGCTCATCTTTGAAATGTCTTCAAGCGAAAGGCCTTTTTGTTTGCTCAAACCCTATCGTTCACCATGAGTGACAGCATTGCCGTCACCAGACGAAAAGGATCTCGCAAAACCCCAGGCAATGGGAGACAGCACTGAATGTGGCGGAGGATCTGCAAAGGTGTCGTTCCCCCACTTGGAAACCCCGAAACCTTTGCGGCTGACCGCCGCCGTACGATAGGGTATCTCAAGTTTACGGGTCCCTGCACACACGTGGAAATCGGCCATCCCTACGCCGGCGAAAGAAAATTATCTCGCCGACGAACGGGGCGATCACCTTGCTTCGCCATCTCCGCGAACGACGATCCGAACAATGCAATGGAGCCGGAGTCGTGGCCTCGCTCTCGTAATGAGGTAGGTTCTAGGCTACCCTGTGGAGCCAAGGGTCACGTTTCACTCGGGGATGACGGTCCCAGTAAATAAAAAGGTGGTTCATTACGACAACTAAACTGGGTAAAGCTCTCCAGACAGCGGTTGACTTGTGCAAACTCCCTGTACGTTATGATGTAGCATGTAACACTAGTACCAATAAAATAGGTGATATCGAGGCCTCAGAAGTCCTTCCAGTCGTCCCAATCGTCTTTTTTGGATGAGGTAAGGTTCGTAGTCCTGGCGGAGGTGGTGGAGGTTGTGGAGGTACTCCCGGCCGACATGAGGGGGTCATTGGAGGTGGTCGCGGGGCTCATGTCCTTGTACTCGTTGAAAAAATCGTCGTCGTCCTGATATAGTCCACCGGTTTCCCCAGAATGCTGCGTGGGAACTGAGTTGTACCCTTGCCCCTCCGGTCCACCGTTCAGTCCCCGCACGGTGGTTGTCACTCGTTCTGCGACATCCACACCGAATTGGTTCTTACCCCAGCTGTTTGCAGTCTTTCCAATTTCCCCAGCATACTTTCCGGCTTCTGAGACATATCCCCGAATGCTGGATTGTAAGTTCGGGTCTGTCGCCCGCTCCACACCAGGTTGAATGATAGACTCGTTGACCGCTCGGGTGGCACCGGAGACCGCCGAAGAGAAGAGAGACCAGCCTTTGCTCAAGGCGCCCACGGGGTTCTCTTGAAGCTCGGAAAACGTAGGGACCGCGCGGGATGAGAGGTGGAAGGATGAGCCCTCGGAATTCTGCGGTGGGGGAGGTGTATTTCCGAAGCCCTGGTAGCGTCCGCCTTGGGAAGGTGGTAGATCGTTGGGACGTAATGTATTGGCCTGTCCGAGCCCTGCAAAATACTGTTCATTCGCAGTCTTCTGATCGAAGTTTGCCGGAGTAGGGTTGGTGGTGTTAGAAAGGGAGGAGGGTGATGGAGAGTGCTCGCGAAGTGTGTTGGTGCGCATTCCAGCGCGCGACTTCCGTAAGCCTTGGGCGGATGATGGTCGGCTGGGCGTATCAATCGCTTGCCCTTTTGGAGGCGCTGATGGCGACCACGGCTTCCCAGCAAGGTCAGCGTCAAGCTACGTGGCAGTTAGACCGGAGATCGCTGAGCCAAAAGCACCCTGCGAACCTTGGATTTGTACTGAGTTGCTGCCCAGCAGTGGTATTTCTCTTGAGCCGACATATCCGACTTATACCCGCCTTGATCCGCAGGCGCATACGACTCCACGAAGGTCAAGAACGGCCCGTTTCCCCCCAGCTACAATAATCTCGTCAGAAAACGATTGGAGAACCTCTTGGAGGAGGCTCACGGTCATCCGTTTGATCTGTTCTTCCTGCCATGTATCCATCGACACCGATCGCACGAAGCTGGTGATGGTGTACATCGTGAATTCCCGGAGCGGTTAGGCTAGAATCAGGGTTTGCCCACCTCACATGCACACCAAAGCCTCTGTGGGTGCCTGCACATTGCAGACATAGAAAGATCGCGAAACTGACATGAGGTATGGGATGAGATAACGCTGGCACACACGGGTGATGTCCGACGCACCTAAGTGAGGCCCATTGTGGGTTTGGATTGGGGCAGTCTGCGCAGATCTTGTTCCGGAGATCCTCTCTCTTTATGAGCTCTTGGAGAGTTTTCTTCGCGACGGCCTGGTCCATCAGTCGCTGGCGCGGGGGGGGGATGGAAAGTTAGAGTTAAAAGGGAGCACGTGAGAGCGCCATCATTTTATCTGCTCGTTCTCGTCCTGTTCTAACACTCTACTGAAATTCATAACTAATCTCTGTACAGTTATTCCCTCCTACTTTCCGTCGACCCTCTGGTCTGTTTTCTCTCGCCGTCTCTACCGGCTCCTTTTTCACCCGTTTGTCGCCATTCCTGCGCTGCACACCGCCTCATACAACTCCGCTCGACTCCTAACGCATCCTCCGAACCGAAACTCCAGTTATGATTCAACAAACCGACTTTCGTAGGCCGACCACCACTGGCACTGCATCAACAAATCAGACGGGAGAAGGTCGCGAATCTTGGGGGAAATGGGTAGGACCCAGGTGAGCCCATCGTAATAGCATTGGCCTCGAAAAAACGCGCGTACTGAGCTGTTCACAAGACATTATTCCCTCGAAATCGTCCAACATCCGATTCGGGCGCGCATGTGTGGGTTTGGAGACAAGGTTAGCCCCACTCATTGTGCCTCAGGCCCAGACATCTCAGCTCGCGCAGGATCGGCGGCCGCTCGCCCCCGCGGCAGTCGCAAAGTTAGTCGTTCGGAGAGACGACGACACTATAGTGGATGTCGAGTACGTTTACCTTTTTATTTTCCGCTATTTCGCCCATTAACCCTGGAGCTCAGTGAAATAGATTACACCTTTTTCCTGGCGACGGTCGATTTGTGGTCGGAAGATGGGAGACAAGAGATGAATCTTGTCTTGCACCCCACATCTTCCGACCGTTCAGTTCCTTTCCAATCCAAGGCGCGAAAGCGACTAAATTCCATCAAGGCCAGGCCGAGTACCAACGGCACGCCAGTCCCTGGACCGAGTGCACATCCCACATCCCAGGCGGACACTTCGGTCAGCCGATCAAAGCACCTGATCGTCCCTTCTCCTGACACTCCTGACACTCACTCCCACAGGAGGGAGCCACGAATTCCAATAACGCCAGTTCTTCAAATGACTATAACCCTCCTTATCCCGTCCAACCACCGCATCAGGCGACGCTAGAACCAACGAATTATAATGGCACCCAGCAGCCCCACGCCGAGTGGGACTATGGCACACATCAATCCGGAGATGGACGTGGGGATTCCCAATCCGCTCTCCCTTCCATACAGTCATTCAACCGCGTTAATGAAACCTGGCATGAGGACAGCACTTCTCGGAATCAGTCTGAGGCGCCTGCTTTTCGGGCCTGGCCCCCGGACTCAACGTATGATAACGTCGAGGCGGAAAATAGACCACAGGAATCTGTCGACCAATCCGTTCAACAGCAGCAACCTCAGTCCGACCACAGGAACGGCTCCGGCCAGTGGCAGGAGGTCCCTATCGTATCAAATTCCGAAGGCTTCCCCGGTCAGGGCAAATATTCGTCTTCCGGGTCTCAGCAATCACGAGAACAGTCCACCTCCCCGATGACAAATGCCGCGACTCAGATGGATACCTCGATGTACGCTTCGGCTTCCTATGTCCAGAACCAGCAGTATTATCCCTCGCCGAATCACCAACAGCCAGAGGCGTTCCAATCCGGCTCGTCTATACCACTCCCAAGACATACTTACACGAGAACGCTGGTCGGTCCGTTATGTGCGAACGCGTCAAAACTTTCGGACGAGCACCGAAAATCCGGGATCTTCTTTCTATTTCAGGATCTTTCGATCCGAACGGAAGGTACGATTGAGTTCTTGGCTAGAATATTGACCGCGAGACTCGTGCTTACGAACGTGTTCGATCCAGGTGCCTTTTGCCTCCGGATTCGGCTGATGAACGTGGGCGCGTAAGTTCAAGATATCCTTTCGCCGACTCGTCCGAGATTGGCCTTCTCAAGCGTCAGAGCTGACAAACCCTTCCTTTTGTTTTTTCTTTTCTGGATCTTCAGGTCACCGGCCCCGGAACCCGGCTCGGTCAAGGTGCACAGCGAGGTGTCTCCCGTACTAGCCCAGGCGTTCACCGAGCCGTTCACGGTTTATTCTGCGAAGCGGTTCCCTGGGGTTCCAGGTGAGATGGACACTCATTAATTTTCCCTTATCTCCCACACTAATAACTGGCCGCACCACCCTCAACTCATATGAATGTAGATACCACCGCTCTTTCGATCGCCTTCGGGAATCAAGGCCAAAAACTACCCCTGGTGAGTTTCTTGGTCCTCCCCTTTTTCCCTTTCCTCTTTTGGCACCCACTGATCAAGTACCCTTGACGTCATATATGACCACAGAGAAACCGACATGGAACATCCAAGAATCGCAAGAGGGCCCGCAGTGCCTCCGATGGTGCCTCGGAAGACGATTCAGACTAGGGACAAGAGGGCAAAGGGGATACATTCGGTTGTTGTACGGGACGACCGCGTTCGCAGCTCGATTAGGTTTGGGTGTTTTATGGAGGAGGTCTGTAACAACGTGTTTACGTCCAACGGATTGATTGCTTTTCCTCCGCTGGCCTCACAACCCGCTCGTTCTCCAACCTCTCAAACTCCTTCACTGCCCGGACAGCCTCGCGATAATTCCCATGGATGCGATTGAGGACCGCTTTCGCAGACTCGGGTATTGGCGTTGAGTCATCAGTCGAGGTGGAGGAAACTGAACGGTCGGGAGCATCTGAGTCACCCTGGATTGGTCGGACCAACCTCCCTGAAGCCAAACGCGTGAGAGCCTGCGAAAGGACTGAGAGGGTCACGGTGTGAGGTCGCCAGGAATTCCAGGTCAAGGGAATGAGCTGCATGGCCTCAAGCCGACGCGTAAAGTCTCCCGGTGGGCTAGCGTCTACCATTGGATGGTTTTCCAAGTATTTGGAGATCCGTTTGGCACCTTCCATCCTCTTGTTGTACTTGTGCGCCGTGACTTCTGTCCAGCCCGACGGCTCGGCGGGAGACCATCCTTCAACGGGTAAGCTAACCTCGTTGTTCCCACCGACGATAGATAGGGGCGAATTTGGTTGGCGGCCTCTCCTTCCGTATTCCGCCTCTCCGGCAGGAGAGGTAGGAGTCGCATTCGGTAATATCACTCGTTCTAGAACCGCGAACGCTCGCTCCGGTTCCCCTGCCCGAATGAGAGCAATTACGAGGTGGTTCCAGTTATGCGAATCGAAACTGAACCGTTGCGTCCGCAGTTCGTCCCAAACCTTCGCGACTTCTGTGTGGTTACCAGTTGAGGAGAGAAGGTCGATGTAGATGGAAAGTGGGACACAGAGGATGTTCGACTGAGATATGAGCTCTTGACGACCGTCTGATTTGGTCTTGACACTAGACAGGATATCTCCGAGCTCGGAGGGTTGCGAAGTCATCTCGTAGATGAGCGACCAGGTTTTCTTCCCTGCCTTGACGTCACCCTTGTTTCGGTAAGCGGCGAGAAGAGCGGTCAAACCACCCAAAGAAGGCTTTCCACCTTGGGCCGACAATTCCTTCTGCAGGCGCCCGACATCTTCCACTCGCCCAAGTTTAGCATAGATGTGCATAAGTGGCTGGTAGAGCGTGTTGAGCGCCAGACTACGCCCCCCGGACCTCGAGACCCAACCCGCCCTCAATCCATCATCATCCGACTCCACCGCGATAACCTGTCTCAAAAACGCCTCGGCCAATTGCAGGGTCTTCGGGGTCCTCCCCTGAGCGTACACGTGGATGATGTTGGAGTAAGTGATAGCTGTGGGGACAATGTTCCGAGATTTCATCTGTTCGAGAATCTCCCGGGCCCGAACTTTATCACCACAACGCAAGAAGCTTCCCATGAGAACCGTCAACACGTAGACGGTGACTTCGACGTCTGACTCGGCCTTGTCAGCGAGCCGGTCCATCTGGGCGAGGAGACCGAGACCGAGATCGAACTCCTTGCTATCGCAGGCGGATTGGATAAGCAACGCGTAGGTGTGGGCGTTCGGGCGTGTTCCGAGGGCTTCCTGCTCCACCACCAAATCGCTGACAACGGAAAATGGGGTACCGAGGAGAACGTAGGCCTTGAGGATGGTGTTGTACGTCGCAGTGGTTGGTCGATGCTTTTTACCGGGGAGGGACTTGATATAGTCGAAGGCACGAATAACCCCTTTCCAGTGTCGGGATTGTACATGGGCGTACACCAAGGCGTTGAGCATCACGATGTCCGGCTTGATCCCATCCTTTAGAGCTTTCCGGAACATCTGTTCGGTCCCGAAACTATCCCCCGCCTGAGCGAGAAGAGAAATGACGGTCGTGTATCCGTGGAGATTGAGCGGAACCCCGAAAGAGCTCATCCTCCCCAAGAGTTTGGAGAATGAGGGGGCATCGCCTGAGGAACCGAACCCTTTGAGAAGAATCGCGTAAACGTAGGCGTCGGGGGAGATCTTGTCTTCTGCCATCCTTTTGAGCCAGGTATGAACACGATCCATATCCCCCGCCTGGGCGTGAGCGAGTAGGACCTCCGTGTAATGGGTCTTCGTCGGCTTGCTGTACATGAGCTGAGAAGGTTTGGCTCCTCGCGGGAAGAAGCGCTCAAAGGTCTCAATGGTCTGCTTCACGAGTCCTTCGACGGCGGTAGCATGCAGCATCAGAGCGATACTTTCGAGGTTGATCCAATGCCGCCCCTCCAAACGTCTGAAGTGTTCCCTCGCCTGCTCAACACTGCCCTCCCTCGCGTGAAGGTAAAGACCAGTCGACCAGACCTCCCTCAGCTCCGCCTCACGCTCACCCTCCATCTCCCTACACACCTGGGCGTATAGCCCGCGAGCGGACCCAAAACGCCCCTTCTTCGCTAGTGTCTTGACGATCAAGAGTCTGATATTGACGGATGGTGGAACCGACAACCGCTCCATCTGCCGCATCATATCCAGGGCTTCCATGGGCAGCTGCAGAGCACATAACGCGTCGATGAGATGCTCGCCAACCTCCTTCCACGGTCCATCCGGTCGCGTCCGTGTCCGCTCCATCAGGAAAGCCCCAGGGTCCTCCATCTTCTCGACGACGTGTATCAAGGTATTTCGAAGGCTCGCGGCAGCGAGACGGCTGGCCCTCGAATAAAGAGCCGCGGATTTCGTCCATGCGTATTGCTCGATAATTGCCCAACGTGAAACGGCCCAATCATACGCAGCCTCCGGGCCACGGAGAATTTCGATCACTCGAACCATCACTTGTGAGATTTGAACGAGTGGGGTATCGTTCAACGCGTCTTCGGAGAAGAAGCATCTCCCGCAATACTTGTCCAGGGCGGCCTCGACCTCTTCCAAACGTCCTTCCAATGCCATACAACGGGCCTCCATGATTTCGAGTTCCTGGCGAGGAGGGTACCGGGAATCCGTGATCGCCCCAAGTATCCTTCGTACTTTAGTAGCGTGTGATGACATTTCTTCCGCAGGGGTGCTCGAACTGTCGCAAGCCATGGCAAACGTACCGCCCGCCAATCTGGTCGCAAACATGAGGAGTAGAGGCCTGAGGCGCGGAGGCATCTTGGCACCACCATCAACCAATGCAAGAAATGTCTCCCATGCCTTGTCCGGATCGGCAGATTTCTGAAGTGTAGCTGAACACAACGGCCGTAAGAGATTTTCAAGATTTTGAAATGGTTTGTGTGGATTGGAAGAGGAAGAGGATGAAGCAACGGCATATTGTAACGCAGAATCACTGAAAAGCCGTGGTCTAGGAGGGGGGTGCGTGAAACGGGGAGAGATATGCCGTGAAGTTGTGTGATGTCGCTGCGATGATGGGATAGCTCGTGCGGGTGTACAATGGCGTGGTAGCCTGGCTGGATACGTGAACACCGTTCTATCCAGGTCTAGATCCACAAATCCGTCAATTTTCAAGAGGCCGGTCCGTAACTCGGGTGAGTGCGCACCTTCGAACCTAAACCGTTCCCAAAACGTGGTATCCAATAGCCAGCTCCTCGCACATTCTTGTTTGAGTTCATCGGGTAAGAGGTCTACGTGGGGTAGCCCAAAACCGGCTCGGGCTTTGCCTTTGGCGCGTCGCGGGTTCGGAGTGAAGAAATCCGAGGTGGTGGGTGTAGGTGACCGTCTCGCGAGGGATCTCCTTGCGAGTAATTCCTTGGCCGTCATGCGCGTGCCAGGTATGGAACGTCCGGCCGCGAGGAAAGAGTTTACGACGGCAGATGACACGGATTCACAGTGATGCATTGCGCGTGTGACGACCCCGGAATCGTACCTAGAGCCACATGATGAGCATATCGTTCCGGGGTGACATAAAGGAGAGTTGAACCAACCCTCGACACCCAGTCCAGTTCGCCTCACAAGTCGCGGAAGTAAGAAGGTCAAGCCGCCGACCGCCGACGGAACAAACGGACGCCCACCGTCACGTGGCCGGAAAGTACCGATCCGCCACCGTCGTCGCGCGGACTATTCCGGCCTCTTTCCCCTTTCGGCTTCTTCATTCTTATCAGCTCTACGGGGGGTCGAAGGGCGTGGCCGAACCACTTCGGTCGAACAATGACGATGCCTTCACCTGACCCCCTCATCGGCACTTGGTCACTAAACCTCACTCACGTCTCAGAAAGGGGGTTGGCATCGGCTCAGTACTTCACCCCACGACCGGGTTCTCCGGACAGTCCGTTGCCATCTGGACAGCCCCACAACCCCTCTATCCATGACGTCTGTCTGTGTCTCGTTCCAGGCAACATATGAGTATTCAGTGGTGCTTCGAAGATCCGCTTACGGCTTACTGGCCCACCGGACACCCCTCTGAGGACGTACGACCGTCCGCTTCCTCGCCTCTGTCACTCACCTGTCCCATTGTTTACCGTATTGGGGAAGAGGGCAGCGTCCCAGGGTTTTCTTCTGTATACCACAGACCCGGCCGGCGCTGTGCTCATTCAATTTTCATTTTCTGCGTGCTTGAAACTCCAGCCACACACCCTCGAAAATAAAGCGCAGGTCCTTTCCCCATCGGTATGTGGCACATCGTGAGTTACGGAGATTGAGCGCTTGTAAGTACTCAAACTCAAACCCTGGGAGTTGCACGTTGCACGCGTACTGGATTGGGGAGAATAATGACATGAAATTCCGTTGGAATCCGAGTAAGTATGTTTCGCACCACGCCCGAATCGTCGTGAGTCATGTTTCCTAGGCTTCGAGTTGAACCAACCGCCACAACCGCTTACGATCATCACCACAATCACATGCATTCCGCAACCCTGCCCACACAGACTGCGCAAACCAATTCAAACGCATCCAAGGAAGGACGTGGACCACCGATGCGGCCCTCGTAGTTGGGTTGGTCAAGAATCCGGACATCGCGGTTGGCCTGATTCCTCGAGTCAGTGTAGACGGCTTCTAGGCCCTCCACCGCCACCCACCACAGTCTATCGAGCCCGCCCATCAAGCTCCCCCGCCAATCCGGTTCCGACACGTTTTGTATGTGTGGCTTATGAGGCGCGTTCACATTCACTCATGGGGATTTCTCATGGGACGTCGAAAGGTTTTACGAAATGCGCAGGGTTAACGGGGGTACGGGTACACCCCCGTGTCCCCTTTCATACTACTGTGAGAATATTGCTGTTATTAATTCATCTCCCTTCATTCCTGACCCGTGGAGCGACCAATCCCTTTGAAAATTCGTCGGAGATAGGGGCGTGAGATATACTATGGAGTGGAGATCAATTTCAGGCCCAGGCTCACGGGATGGCAGCCTGGGTGTCCCCTTGCCCTACCGTTTTGCTTTGGCCCACTGCAACCGTTCTAATTACTGCCATCCGATCATCCGATCAAAGTGATCACCTGTCCCCATTCAGTTCAGGTTGGCCTCACTGGCTCAGCCGAAACCTAAGTGGATGGTGGAGCGAACTATAAGTGCGTATACGTAACCCCAAGTACTACTGCGGATCTGTGGTCAGCGTAGCTTCCCGATTGAGCGGTTATCCCTGACTTTAGTGTGAGCTGGAACCAATGATGGTGGAGGTACTGGGGTACGATTGCCTATACCGCTTACATACATACAGCGCTTCAAGTCGACTGAACCGTCTGATTTCCGTAGCCTCGTTGTTTCACGAGTCCAGCCCGTTATCAGCAGGTCAACAGATGTCATTTTGGAAGACCGATCATGGCGAAGATGCCATATCAAGGATCCGAAGGCGGGCAATACTAGTGGCTTGCACGAGGAACAAGATAAACGCTTCTGCTTCTGCTGCCGGTCACTTGATAACTAGCCTGTACGACAGCTTTTGAGCCTCGTGTATCCCTCATCTCCAATAAGTATCTCCGACGTCCTGGCTCGAGGCGGGTAACTCCCTACTGTACCCGCCGGAGGCTGTGTGATCACAACATATCGGCTACTTTGACATACCTCCCATATAGATAATAAAACGTAAATAGTTGTAAATGCGATAAGGACCAAAAAGTGAGTCAGGGCCTTCCTTTGGCTCAAACCAACAAGAAGGACGGGTCCTTGTCATTTTTGAGATGAACGGGAGAATAGGCGCAGTTGTAGTAATGATATGGAAAGGCGGATGAAGGGGGGAGGTGCGTACCGGAGCCTGAGGTATACTATGCGTGGAGTCAACCTTGGGGACCTGGTTTAGGGCCGCTTTAGGATATATCATCTCCCCATGTTTATCCAACAAACGACAGGTCTTGCATCCACTTCCCAGACCATCCTTGAGATGGAGATCGCAACCCGGACATTTGGATACTATCGGTACGAACCGTAGGCTTCGCCCCGTACAGAGTGTGTTGAGATGCGTTTATGTAGAGATCGCTTTGAATGGATCATTCGGTATTCAATCGCGCCGAGGTACCCTTTATTTAACATGACCGCCCTATTGGAAGTTGCATAGATACAGTGGATTGTATGGCCATGATACGGCGTGCTATGAAACGACATATGGTGTGGAAGTTTGTTTGTGGGGTATACGCCACCACGATAACACACCAAAAATCAACGGATATGGTTGCTCAAACGTCTCAACGTTAAACATTGGGTGGGGCGGGGCCCGATGGGCACAACTTGGCGCACAGATTTTCATAAAACAACCGTTGATTATAGTGCACTGCCATACAGATACTCAACTGACTTCAGGTCGCCGGTGACCGGCCAACGTTGCCAACTTCACCTCGTTTTGCGCTAAGCGGCTCAATTGACCGCCAGGGGCAGACAATTTTTCCGACTCTCAATTAACAGCTTCTTTCCACTCAAAGTACGCTCGCGCGCGGCTCGGTTAGCGATTCGTGAAATGATCGGAGGGCGAGGGGGGGAAGGTCTGCTGATCCCACGCTGCGGGTCATCTTCTCCCTTGGCGTCGAGAAACACCCTCCAACTCATTCCCTTTTCGCCTCGCTCCGAAATCCCGAGGCTAATTAGGAAGAACGACTGGGTGACTGATACATGATGGCCGGACGGGTCGGTGTGTACTCCGTCGATGTGCACGCCTGGGAATGTCTGACGATCGGAGCCGGCATCCCAGATGAGGGAAGTGGCCGCTGATTAAAGCAACATATTCATGGAACCGATCAGAGAATTATGAGTGGGGACGCTGCCGGCGACAACTTTTGATCGCACGGAGCCGGCCAGGGCCAACGTTGACCGCATTATTACTTATCAAGCTCGCGATTAACGCGTAAACAGACGGTGGGTGAGAGGAATGTTGCCGGGAAGACCACTCCGAAGTGGGAATCAGTTCGAGGCTTCGTGTCGTCGGGGACGATTTCGCTTCACGCGACCTCAACGCTGCACATGTCTCGATGCTTATCCGAGCGGTCGTGGCACCGGGGCGAGGATTAGGAATGGAGCCCAGGGACCGTTTTCTCACGTGGATCTGAGTATCACTGATATCTCATCGGCGTATCTCGGGTGCCAATGTAAACTTGAGATCAACCGCTGGTTAGCAGCTGGGGCACCATCCGATGCACACTTTCGCCCTGATCCTTACGATCTTGGGGGGCGAAGCGTGGAAACATTCAATGAGGGAGAAGTCACACCTGTTCGCGTCCCTTCTCAACATCTCGACTAGATGTCTTTCTTCTCCCTCTCTCTCGCTTGGCCCCGGGTAAGGTCGGAAACCATAACGGGTACCTGGAGAAGATTGGATTATCTACGCCTGAAACCAACGTGTAAAATGGAATGGGGAAATGTCATGTCGTCCCCACCCCTGCAAACGAATGCACGCCGTGATGAACGCGGTGCATGATTTTCAAAAACCTTCCCCACAATCCCACGCAAGTCGTATGACATGCCTTCAAGTTTTTGACAGGAATCCGAGACGGCAAGCTCAATCAACACCACCCAACAAACGAAATCGAAGGCTAATCTCGTATCAGACGACAGGTCATGAGGAGATGATGAGAAACCTGTCTCCCCTTTTGAATGGCGAACCAGTCCAATCCAGCCCACGGGTCTCGCGTCCGGAGGTAAGGGCTTTTTATCATCAACGCCGCACCCTCTTAAAACCTCGGTGAAGGGAACCCCCGTCGAAGAAATCGGCCGCCAGGCCACACGAGCGGGCCGCTCACCACTCGGGCGCGTGTGTGTTATGGAAATAAAACAAATGTTCACACCCACCCACAAAACCGGGATTTACCAAGACGAGACCCGCCGTATCGTGGGTAAGTTTGGTTTTCTCACCCCTCCTGGCAATGACCGCCCACCAAGTTGCTAGTTACCGGCTGGTGGGCCCCCTTCCGCGCCGAGGATCCGATTTCGAAATACGTTTAGCCAAGGTCCCCCCTCGCGTCGCGCGATTTTCCCTGTCAATCAGTCTCGGGCGCGCTTAACGTTGTGCATGATATCGATCACGAGGCACACACCCAGGGGGAGGGAACTCTTGCTTAGGCTTGACCCTCGAGGATCTCCTCGCACGATCAGGGGTGGGTATTTTTCTTCCCAGGCCCCCACCCAACCGCCGACGAGCGCTCGGAAGCCTGTTGGGAATATCCTTTTCGGAACGAGTTGGAGGAATTCTATGCTTCGACATACATGTCAACTTTACGAGTTCGCCCCTGTGGTGAAGCTGGGAAGGGGGGGCCTAGGCGGTTAGCCGGTTGCCCCCCCGGCATCGCTGGGGGTCTTTGACAGCTGGAACGAAGACCGAAACCCCAATCTGTGGTCCGCAATTCTACGCTCGTGACCCTCCACTTCCCGATCGCGACTGGGACCGGTGAGACCTCGGTAAACCAGAACCATCTCATAATCTCTCACTGAATGCGCCACGCTCCATGATGCAACACACACACACACAACACACGTATATGCTCAGAGCCGTTTAATATGCCTCTCTTCACTTACAATCGGAGAATGATCAGGTATCTATACACTCTTCAAGGCACGCCGCAACGAATCATCCTATCTATCCGGTCTGCGTACGGAAATCGTCCCCCCAGTCCGGCCCCGTGCCCGGGTCCTGACCAGGTCCAATTCGGAAATTTCCTCTTGAAGAATCTGGCTCAAAGGGAGACGCCAAACAAGCGACCGTCCTTGATTTCCGGTTCCGTATGAGCTTAGAACTGCCCCAACGGTCGTCAAATGTCACATCCAGATTATCCATACAGCGTGCATAGGATTGGCATCATGCGGTAAAAACATATCCACAATCTCATCAGTAAACCTAGCAGAGCAAACGCTGGAATACTTTAATCAGAAGCAATCGTGTTGGAAACATATTACAACGACTACTTTCGATATCGCCACCTAATGGCTGCGAGATCTGTTAGCGAGAATAAAGGGGGCGAAACATGGAAGGCGTAAAAAACCTGCCGAACGTCCGTGTACGTATCTATCAGGATGAAATCTTAAAGGTCATAACGAGGAGTGTCGTAAACTTGGAGCGGGGGTAATACTATAGCTACAAAGACATATAAAGTCGAGAAGGAGAAGCGGCCAAGGCCGAGGCGTTATACAAAAGTCGAAGGGTAACGGGGCTCATGGAATGAAGGATATCGAGAACGGTATAAAGGGTTATAACAGCCTCGACGGCTGTGAAGAAGGACGGATGAAAGAAGTAAGAGTAGACGGAAAGAAATCGAGCGTCTCGGTGGAGCGACTGTCACGACGAGAAACCTTCGTTTTCGCCGATTGTATGCTCCGATTTCACGTGCGTCGACGAGCCGTACCCAAGGCGCAGGCCCGGTCGTTCAGGTGACAAGGTCGAACCGGTCCCAAGACATGACACAAAAGGACTAGTGCCGAAATCGATGCTCGATTCGTAAGCGATCGAACCGTTCTCGTATAGTTTGCGAGCGGCTTCGTAGTCCAACTTGTCCTGTTCTGCTTTGGCTAAAAATGGCTGTCAAAAGGGCTGTGAGCAAACCAAAGCAAGATTTCCGGTGATACCGGCTCGGGAGGGGTAGGGTACGGACCTTTCGCTCGTCGTCAGTCATCGAACGCCACTTGGCGGCCGCGAGAACGCTCTGCTTGGTCGTTTCAGTCTCATCACCAAAAACCTCCTTGACCAACTCAGGATCCGAGCGGATCCGTTGAAGGAACATGAAGTAGGCGCTAAGGGGTTTGCGAGGCGCGTTTGGGTCCTTCATGTTAGCCTTTCTGGACTTCCCGGCCTTGCGTTGGGCGGTCCGGAAAGCGTTCTCCCGCTTGATATCGTCGGGAGTGAGGGTACGCATGTAAGCCGCGAGCTCCCTCTCCCTGGCGTCTTTGGCAGCCTGAGACATGCGCTTGTATTTCTGGACAATGGGAAGCCGCGGTCAAAGATCGGAGAAATGCAGATTAGATAAGAAACGGACCTCCTTCTCAGCGACGCTGAGGTTCGCATATTCCTGTCCAGCCTCCTTGGCCGCCTGGGCGACGTTGAGCTTCTTGGTGGTGCTGGCCTGAGCCCTCTGAATAAAATCGGTAAAGTAGAGCTGCCAAGCGGAAGGGGCCAACTTGGGTGGCCTGAGCATAGACTTCTGTGGCGCTGAGAGGAGGATCAGTGTTACGAATATAGATGGGACAAATAAAACGTGACATACAGGAGGGTGTTTCATTCGAAGATTTGTCGGGGGTGGAACGAGATTCGTCATGAGATTGTTGCGAGCGTTTGGGCAATCTTCGGATGGTCGCATCGCGATCTCCGGCGCTCTCATCCGAAGTGACAGACTGTGCCCGGCGGGAATAAGATCGGGAGAGCCTGGGGGACCGGTGGTAGGAGAGGGGAGTGATAGCCGAGGGAGCGGATGTCGACAGGAAAGCTGGATGATCCGCCTGTGCGCGCTGTCGACCAACGGGGTATGGCCGCGCACGGGTCGCTGAGAAGGTGGGCGAGGTGGCGGTCTCCATGGCAGACAGAGTGGGACTGGTTGAGAAATTATGTGGATTGATGAATAAGGGCGAAGGGGGGGCATCGAACACGTCATTCGGCGATGACTCCCGAGACTGGACGAAGGATGGATCAATGACACCGGTCGCGGTGGGTTGGAAGGAGAACTGTTCGCCGGGGATTAGACTACCCTCCGTTTGGTTATCCCACAGGCTTGCGACCCAGACCGGAGCCGGCAGGTAGTTGTGAGGATAAGCGGAGAGGAACTGGTTATCGTAGGAAGAGACATCGTCAGAAGATCCGGAATACTGAGGAGTGTCAAAGAACTCCTGCTGGAGGGGATTGTAGGTGGGAGGGGATGTCGATAACGAAGTTGATTGCGGGGAACCGAGCGAGGATGTCGAGGCAACAGAAGGTGAGGGAGGCACGATTGGAGGTTGAAACGGAATGGATATCGATTGAGCTGGAGACGTGGCGTGGGCCGCTGGGTCTTCGATGAGCCAGTCTGCGAAAATGTTGCTATCGAAGACTGTGGACTGCTTGCACTGTTCGTCGAGATCGAAGAGGAAGTTGTCAGAATCGTTTGGGTGTCTGTGTGTGGAATACATGGCTGGGGAACAGCTGCGGGGGGGACGAGGGAGCGGGAAGGAGGGGGTACGGAAACGGGGGAATGGAGAGAGGACGGAAGCAACTAGACGCGGTTTTATATGAACGAAAGCCATCCCTCGTATTTTTATGAGTGGGAGTCAAGGGCAGCTAAACATGTGGTCATCCCAGATCCTCGACGTTACCCCCGTGCCGTAAGTCCGTCAGCCGCATCTCAACATCTTGCCAAATAATTATTAATAGTTATTTTCTAAGAAACAATTATTTTATCTATGGGCGCATATCGGGCGTCATTATATACTGATTTTCCAACCTGCGAAATGCCGTTAATTCGTATCCCCACCTCCGCATCCGCAGAACTCACCTCCCAGCCCTTGACGTCCTTCATAATCTCCCGTTCTCTCGCGTTGGCTGCCTGCTGTCTCCGATACGCATCCCGGTCGCCCTCGGCCAGCAGGAGGGGGACGAGGTGCAATCTTGACCAGACTTTTTCGCGTTCCAGTTCCCTAATCGAGTAGAGTGAATACAGAGTCTAACGCTTTCTGTCCAACAATTCCGTCCGTTTCTGACATCCCGAACTTTTGTCCAGGTTGTGAGAAAAAAAGGCTTATCCGCATTGGGATAATCGTTACCGAGACAGCTCTCTCGAGTTGCCGGAAATCCCGTATCTGACCGCAGACCCCCAAGAGTGCCCGAGTGGGCGAATAATAGAAAGAAGAAAAGGAGTTTGAGAAATAACAGCGAAGGCAACATACCTCTTCTCCAGATTACCCAATCCAACACGGTAGAAACCGTACGCGCAAATTGCCGTTACACCGCCGAGGATGACCAGTCCGCTGGGGCCCCGGAACGGGAGGTTTCGTTTGTATTTCACGTTTTCGAACCCACCAGCTGGTGGCATATCCCTGTCGAGTCACAGTCAACAACGTCCTACCACCGCAAACGTGGCGGGATGACGACGGAGAACACGCACTGCATATACGGTCGCGCAGACACTGCCGCATGCCAATGATAAACCCGTGTCAGCAAAGTCGGAATTAACGCAACCGGAGCGAGACCGGCTATCTGAAGATTGCGGAAACTAGGACGCACTGGCTCTGAGATTTCGTTTCGGACAGCAAGTCGGTGGATGATGGTGAGGCGTTGAGTCGCGTCCGGGCTCTTTCCTTTTCGGGAGCTATGACCGGGAACATTCGGGCGCATTGGACGCGGACTGTGTATCCTCGATAGCTGGAATGAACGGACGTTCGAACCGCATCCACGGCCGGTGAACCGCACCCGTCTAATGAATGTCTGGGTTCCTACTTCCGTGCATCCAAGTATTCAGACTAGGAGCGGTCGTAGATAGTTAGCCCTCGTCCTAAGTAGTTCCCCCATAAGCCTCAGCTAACTTTGTCTTCTCAGTCCCAGTCGACGGGCTCCCTACAGAAAACTCATGCGCACTATCAAAGCAATTAGTACCATCTTCGTTCAGCTTTTCCAGAGAGTTTCAGAGCGTCCTTTGTCCGCCAACCCATCAGTGGATGTTCCCACGAATTCACCTTCCAGCACCTCGCGCGTCATCACCCTCACCTTCCACGTCCTCGAGGTTTTCGACCACTTCCTCCCTCACAGGCTTCGCCAACCCGGCGTATGTCCCAGCCCTCTCCCCAATCTCACCCGCAGATCCTCGAACCTGTCCCAACATTCAAATCCAAAATGAAGTTGGCTCAGGGCGTCGCTGCTGGTGCTGAAGACCAAAAGTACCATTCAAAGTACAGAGACCTCAAGAAAAAGGTCAAGGAGCTCGAAGCCGTCCGTATTCATATCCTATTATTCGCTTCCGATCTCTGTGGCTCATGCTCGCCTCTCGCTAGGACAATGATAGATTGCACTTCAAGGTGCTGGAAGCCAGGAAGAACGTGACGCGCATGAAACTCGAAAGAGCGCAAGTATCCCGCTCCATCTTCCCAGCTCTCTTTAACGCGTGACCCGCTCAACAGCATTCTCTATGAACGTTTATGTGCCATCCCATCCACTGACGACGAAGCACGTCGCGGAGTCCAAGACCCGCCTATCTCACTCCCTCCCCCTCACCACCGAGACCTTCAACAGCAACAGCTATCCCAGAACCCACGTCCGTCAGACTCACATCCGGACCAGAGACCCCTCGACCGCGATCCAGTTGTCGCCGAATACATTCGCAACCATTCCCGCCCGGGAGGTCTTCCTGGAGCGTCCGACAACCTGCCGATCAACCACGAACCCTATTCCTCTGCAAACGGTAGACAACGTTGGGGAATCCCTCCCCCTCCTCCTGGTTCTTCATTTTCGCACGATCGTGATCGTGACCGGGAGCCACCAATCCAACCTTCCAGGCCCTCCAGGTCAAGAGGTAGTTATGATACTGCCCCGCCTATTCAGCAAGGCTTGCCACACCCCTATCAGCCTCCTCCCAACGATCTCCAACCTCCAGGTCCGCCACAGCCACTACCGCAACCTCCCCACCAAGACCAATACATCCATCACCACATCCCCAACGAATCCTCGGAGCGCGACCGCGAGAGGGACAGTAGATCGTACGATCCCCTGGAACGAGATGAGCCCCACCACCCCGCACCCCACCCGCACCCCATCCCCATCACATCTTCCAGGTCTTCGGGACCTACACCCATTCAAACACAGACCATCTCCGGCGGGCCGGATCGAGATCGAGAGAGAATTCACCATCACCAGAGGCTCGGCCCTGCGACGTACGTGAACCGCGATAGGGACGCGTCCATCCATCACCTCCTCGACGACAGGGACCGACATGGTCAAGCTGTACCTATCAACGTTTCGAACTCCGGTTCGCAACAGATTCCCAGTCGTGTCCCCACTCCACCGTTTGCGAGAGATCGCGGGTACCCGGGCTCAACCTCAGTCGCGAACATCCCGCCTGAACTAGTGGGACCAGGGAAACACCCATCAGTCGGAAGGTCAGACACCCCAGGGTCTGCCAACGGGTCCAACAGAGGTGGAGGCTGCGCACCATCCAGGCCAGGGTCAAGAGGGTATATCGAGAGAGATAGGAGTATGGATGTCGACATGGACGCGTACGACAGTGGCGGGAATATTGGGAATATGAAACGGATGAGGGGTGCGTCTGGCACAGCTTACCTCCCCGATGATAGAGCTATCAAGAAAATGCATCATGATGGCCCAGAACCCGGGAAGGATGTAGACATGGATTCCGAGGTCTCATAATCCTGTTCGCGCTGGTATGGATGTTTTGCATATCTGTTCCAACGATGTTTTTTTTTTCCCTTTTTTTCTTTCCACCTTCACAGCCTACTCTTGTTTCATGTAACCCTCCCCACTGGTAGTACTCGTAAATGTTAAACTTGTCTTGCTGATCTTCCTGTGTGGGTGTTTGTTTTTTGTGGGTCAGGGTGAGGGGTTTGTTACATTTATCCAGTCCATAAAGCCAAAGTTGGTTTGGCCGCACGCATCGATCAGGGTTGCTGGGTTCCAGGCATGAGGCGTGATCTGACGCCGAACCAGAAGCCGGATCGAGAATATTTTGTCGTGCGTTCCATGCATCCCGACCGCCCCCGCGCGCTTCAAGTGGGACCGTTTAGTCCCCCCGCTGGGGTTTGTTCGGTGTTTCAACCTTTGCTCTCTGGTTCTTGCGGAACAAGGTAGTCGGCAGCACTAGATGGTTCGGCAGTCACTGTCCGAGTTGCCGAGAGCTTATCGATTTTCGATTTTGTGGTTTGGTGGCTGATAATCTGCTGATCATCTTTGGTCTGGTGACGACACACAGCAGCTAGGTCCAACTGTGCTTTGAACAGGGGGGACCAAAGAGATCCAAAACCTGATCTGACATTTCGCGTAAGCTGTCCTTGCGTTTCGTAACCCCGGAGTTTACGGGGCAAGCGTTCATTGGTTCCAGGTCTAGGAATTGGACCCGGGTCCTGTCATGGCATGTCGTAGACTCAAGGTGACGACGACCTACCCTTGCTGGGACCACATTCCGCCCGCTCGTTGTCGTCAGGATCGGGTTTGGGGGGTGCTCGTCTGCGACCTCTTCGTGGTCCGGCGCGGTGCATATCTTGTCCCGCTACCCGTGACCCGATTCGACGCTGACAACACTCTACACCCATCGCTTCCGGCTGGAGTCAAGCTAGCACAGCCTCTACTGCGGGACGCTGAACCCAGTTTCTTCCCCTCCCCTTTGTTTCTCCCCCTTTACGTGCCGTACCTGCCGGGGCGAGCACGGTCCCCTCGGACCTCTTTGACATTTCGCTAATCCTATTATGACAGTTTTCAGATCCACGGGAGCAAAGGTTGCATAGCCAACGTCGCACGCCCATTATCATGGCCCACTGTGCAGATGTTCGTAGACTTAAAATGAAACCAGAGACTTATGTCTGGATTACGCAGTGAAGCAATTTTCGATCCTCAGACTCGAAATATCAGGAAAGCGAGTACGCGGGAAACGGTTTCGGTGGACTCATTTTGACTTTCGTGACCCCCTCGACATCACGACATGGCGCGGTTTTATTTTTATTTTCTTCTTTCCCCTTGTCGCCGATAACGCCGACGCAGCACGTCCCAGGTATTTGGATATTTTAGTAACCAGCATCCATTCCTGATGTGACTGCTGAATACACAGAATTGGTCGAAACCTCGAAGACGATTTGCCGTTATCCTTGGTACTGTTGGATTGTCCCGTGTGTCATACCTGGAACATCCCATCGACACAGCACAATACACAGCAATAGTGTTGGAATGTTCGAGGGTATATTCATGGTCACCGTGATTATGGATGAGTCCATCTTTATGACTGTCGATTTCTTTTCAAACATTTGACCCCTATTCGTGAGGCCACGTACACACGAGCGAGGACAAATATCCAGGGACTCTGATGGAAGCCGCTAGGACCAGGTTCGTCACGTTGGGCCTTGGATACTGACCCCAAACCGCGCATCTGGGATCACAACATTCCCTTCGAAAACATTCAATTTCTGGGCGACGGGGACCGCAACCCCGTCCACTTCACACTCCATTACGTCCTGGTGATCCTGGCGACACCTCCACCCTTAATTTCGTCGACCCGCTCTCCTCCAAAGGGCCTCGGACTTCAAGTAATAACCCATGGTGAATGGAAGTTCACCGGGCCCGAGACGGACGCATATATTTCTTGTGTTATCGGTGGTGTCACCCATCGGCGAGCGGGACATATAGGGGTGGTGGTAGTTATCTTATGTCTTTTTGAGTTCGGGTGTTGTAAAATGCCCAGGCCTCTAGAGTTGGACCCCTGAAAGGCATCCATTCTTATTACCCCCACATTTTTCATTATCACCGGCGGCCGACGATCATATCCGCGCCGCTTCGTTTTTCTCCCGAGTCGTCGTCGTCTTCGTCGTCGCGTGTTTTTCATCTTTGCCCCTTTCCCTGCTGTTCTGGTAACACACATAGGAATGCTAGGGACGTCAATGTTACTGCGCCACCTCCCGCGCTTGCTGTGCATTCATCAAACGGCTCCGGGAGCCGTAAAAGCCTGAAAGGTGGTTGAATTCTCGGTTACCCCTAGGATGACGGGTCCCTCCCTCCGGTCTCCCTCCCTGATAGAATTGTAAGGTCCAAACCTTTCAGTCAACTCAACTTGCTGTCGTTGAATGCTGATGTTCGGCACCTGTACACTCAGAAGCTTGTTTTCGTCGGTCAATTGCAAAGTCCCATGCTCCACCTCGGTGCTTTTTGTCCCTCTTTGCGAACCACCACGCATTGCCACCGGCCGGCGCCGTCTGTGTTTTTGCGAAGGTGAGACTGGGTGACGTGGGGGTTCTCTCAGGGTTTCCTCCCCGTGGGGATAACTCTCTGGTCGCTTGATTAGGACGTTCTCGAAAATCCTGGGATTAATTACGACATCACGAGACTCGTAGGCACGAGGCTCTTATCTCCTCGCGGAACACGTGTCTATGTAATCTTCCCCCGGTATCGGACCTTGCTCGCATTCTGGCGCTTCCCAGACCCTGTTCCACTGGTCACTAGGTCACCTCAAGGGGCCAAGCGAACGAGCATGTGGAGCGATTGAGGGCTAACGAGCTAACTACGGATGAATCGCGGTTCGTCACGGTCATAACGGGACGAAGTGGCTGACGACCAGGTACCGGGAAGACGCACATTGATCTGGACTGAACCGGCGTTTGGCTGTGTCTCACCTAGCCTGGGAGGGGATTGCGCCGTAACCAGTTAGATAGACGCGGAGGGTGCCTTCTGGAAGATGGAGACATGTTGAGAAAGGTATGTTGTGGCGCCGCATCTATACTCGTGTTTGTCTCCTTCGATGATGGACGGTTTGTAGAGGACCCAGATCGTTGGATGATAGGCTCGATAAAGCACCATCAATGATTATCAACCCCCTCTTTGGCCCTGCTGTTTTTACCCCCGTGATGGAGTACAACTTCCCACACCGAGCTGCGGGGGCAGGTGTTCTCGAATCTCGAGGGGGTGGTTACCGTTTAGTGACGAACGCAGCGCTCGCGCTTACACAGGAGGGAGGGGCTCGAACGTTCACCAGCACTCCTTGGGGGTCTCTCAACTGTGCATCTCCAAGTTGGGGAACCATCAACTCCGTGGAATCCGATGAACCCGTGCTCCCCTTCTTGCGGGAATAACTCGGAGTGGTCAAACGGGTCCCGGAGATGGGCAACTGCTCCCTCGGGTTTTTTATCGCTTTGATGTTCTGGAGGTATTTGCAACTATCCTCGTCCCAAGATGACCGGACATCTGTTCTTTAATGCCAAAAAGCCATTTTTACCGGATCATATTCCCGGAAAACTAATGCGTAGTAGCCTCACGTCTACCAAAGGACGATACACGAGGTTTTCACGGGCTAACCCCCGCCTAAACTCGCTCCATCCGATACGGTCTGTCGCTGATCATCGGCATCTCTCTTTCCTCACCAATGCGTTCACCCCGTACGACTTTGATCATTGATACAGTATCAAGGATTCAAAATACATTTCTCGTCATCCTTCCCAGCTCAAACACGTTCGGGCTGTTTTCTGATCTACAGCTCCTCCGATGGGGTGCGAAGGTGAGAACACCCCCTCTTCGCTCAATCCTTTCACGGGAATCACAATCAGGAGACCCCCATGACTGGGGAAAAGTGTTCTATCCATCGATGGCTGGGCAACTCTAAACCCCTCATTATCAACCGTTTCGTAAATTTGAACCTTACCAACGCCTCCTTCCCTGCTCACGCTGGTATTCGGTACCCCTATGTGCTCCCCTTGAATTCGATGTCACCCGCAAGGATCGGATGACGAAAACGTTCCTTTAATGTCTCGCTTGCCTTCACGTCACTTTCAAACGGCCCTGACGAAACTTGCTGGAAGGGGTTAAAGAAACGAGAAGCGAATTGGGCAGCATCACAAGATCTTGATAAGCCGAAATGGATGCAACTGTCAAAATATTGTGAGGGGTGGGGCCGTGGTGGACGGTGGGAAGAAACGCACGAGAAAGAGGAGATATCGTCTTCAAAGTCCGTTATTTTCTCCACTTTGTCATGGAATGAACGTCGAGGCACGCAGTAGACAACGGCGGCATGGATGAATGGTGTGAGTGTGGGACGGTATCAATCTGAGCGGGATGGGCCCAAGCTATGTGGGGTAAGTGGGCGACTGGGCACCGCCGTGAATGGATACACGTAGATAGGAAGCGCGAAATGAATATTTGAATGCCAAGCGAGTGCTCTCATCGTCCTTAGTGGTATTGACAGGCAAGCGGAAGGGGACTGTTCGAATGGGGTGGAGTATATCTACAAACGGGTAGCCCCCAAGGAAGGTGAACTCATTGAATCGCTCGGCAACGAATCGTAGCGCGGAGGGCCCAACCTCGATGTTATTTGTTCCCATATCTCTATTGGGATCGCTTATCCGACTTGGAATGATAGTCCCAGTCTAGTTGCCGCTTACCACGCAAACTCGTGATACGTGGCGGCTCGGTTCGGTCTCTTTTTCCACCTCGATTCGAGCTCTCTGAATGGCGATCCGGCCTGTCGATTGTCGACGAGAGGATCCGGACTGTCAAGGGAGATTCGGAATCCCCGGGTGCAGTTCTGGATTCTCAGCCTAGCGTTTGGTTCAGTGGGGATCATTACTCCGTATCCCCCCTGCTCCCGCATCCCCTTCCTTCCGTGATTTATCACTACGAGGAGAGTTAAGGGAAGCATGGAAGGTCAAGGGATCAAATCAACCGGAGGTATCAGAAACCCGTGTCATGTGAGTTATTCCAGATGGAACAGCAGGCGAGTGAGACAGCGAGCGGTATTCAAAATGAAGTCTATTCTTCATTATACCTTCGCATCGAATTGTCAGGTACGAACCTGCGTGTTGGTCGTTTGGCTAGATACCGAGGAGTAATGCCTCCGCGATTCGTCCCGTCAATCCAGCCATCAGTACGGCAACATGCATGCCAGGTTCCCCGCCCCCGTACGATTCCCATATTTATGACCCTCATCCGTAGGATCAGATGGCGAGACGTCACCCAAGGGGTCTAGGAGCCAGTGCTGCGATGAACCACGACCAACGGGAGGAGAAAATCGACACTCCTCCCTACGGATACGGTTTCGTAAATTATTCGTAAGGTCACCGGATCTCCCGATTGAGCTACACAGAACGGACGCTGAAGTCACGGTTCTATCATCTCCAGTGACCGGAATTTCGCTTGCGCCCCTCCTCACTCCGCGCTGATCAGCGCCAGAACTTACGAGCTCTCGTCCCTTCTTCCCTTCTCGGGTTCTGGCATCCTATCGGTCCGGCCAGCTTGATACCGCAGCTCGGGTCTTATCGTGAGCCCGAACGGAAGAGGATAGGAAAATGTCCCGTGCTAGTTGCAGGCTGTGCGGAAGCCCAGCACTGGTTTCCGGTAAGTTGCAGCAGTATTGACGATGTGCCTTTTGCGCTGTGGGGAGTTGGGCGTCAAAATGTGCACTGGGGGTACTTTGAGAGGCAAAATCGCATCCTACCACTGCAAGCTTTGGAATGATCCATTGCATCAGCCCTCAGGACCAGTAGCAATATTTCTCACAGTACGGCAGGGATCGATTCGATCCATTACACCGGCACCGCTCAAATCGTCGCACGGAAAGTTTGGCATTTCTTGCATAATATGCCAAAGCGGGGTTGCGTTGTGAACGGAAGAACGCTTAAGCGACGACGTCCACTACACCCGTTTGGACGTAGGATGAGGCCCAAATCAGTGGGCGACCAGCCACAGTATGTAGAAATTTGGAATCTTATCTGTATCGGGACCGGCAAGATTCTCGGAGGCGCGCGCTCGGCTCCGGGACGGCGTGGGTCATGACCAGGGTTTCGGGGATTACCCCTCGCAGAGGGAGGACTTAGACCAAGCGTAACAAGAAACGGGGGGGACTCAATGAGGCGTAAAGCGCGAAACGCTCAGGGCAGTCTATTGGAATGCACACCTCGGCCGGGTTTTGCATGATTTCATTTGATCTTCGGCCACAACCGCTGGTTGATGGGGATAAGGTATATAAAATGAATGGCTTATCACCTCTAAAATCCGCAATTCGTATGATTGGAGAGTTATTTTGTTATCATATGACAAGGATTTGATCTGGATCCGGGGATGGATGGTGGCCTGACCGACCGCTGAAAGTTCGCGGGCGGTTCTTCGTGGCAGTCGGCGTTGTATGGCTAACCGGCGACCGACGCCCAGTAGATGGTTCGACTGTGGAGTTCCTGACCGCGTGGGGATGCACTGGTTGGGGTTGGTGACCACTCCCAGATCGGGGATGAAACGACTTCGGAGAAAAGAGATACAGGCTAAAGTGTGGAGAGAGATTCTGCACGGGAAGAATACGTAGGATCAACGCCTCCGGACGAGCTTCGCGCCATACCTAGAATGCTCAAGGTGAGAACAACTAGGGGGCGGGCCGGATGTTGTAATCGCGTTTGAAGGACTCGAGATCTTCTTCTTTTGTCTTGTACTGATCAGTGAGACCGGAGATGACCTTTCTAATCTGTGGTGGGCCTTAGCTTGTGCCGAAAGTGGGATGAATGCGTATAAGATCCGTACCCCGTCTCGGTTCGTTTGGAGTGCTGGTACGACGTCCCTGACGGTACGCTCAACGAGCACGCCTCCGATAAGACGAAAGCATTTTCGATTGGGCTCTTGGGCGAGTGTCTCGTTGAGGGTAGACAGGACTAAACTAGGATAGGAACGCGTGAGATGGTGCATCTTTGACCGAGAGCAGACGCGTACCTGTGTTCCTCGGCCTCTTGTTCCAGCTCACCGATTTTGCTGGCCAGAGTCTGGAGATCAGACTGGAAGTTTGAGTAGTTCTGCTGAATCTCTGCCAAAATTCAGCCAGAATTCGAGGGAAGCGCGACAAAGATCTAATCGTACCCTGGGCAGTTAGTTGCGGGAGCTTTGACTTTGACTTCGCGGACATGGCTGGTTCGGATTTTCCCGGGGGTTGATACGACTGACCTCTGATTGGCCAACGCAAACCACCACTCTCCCGTTCGCCCACCACCGGAAATGTCCTTCACCCGCACCGTCCCTAGGGTGCTCAGCTACTCTTCTCGCCTCACCCAGGCCCAGCTGTCCTCAAGGCAGGCGTTTCTCGCTCACAGAACTTTCACCTCGTCTTCCGTCAGGCCCCAGGCAACACTCGTTGAGGACCAGAAGATTGTAAAACCTGTGGATCAGCAACCGTTCAAGCACACTACCGTATCCGACCCAGAGGATCCATACAAGGGTGGTCAGAGTGCTATTGACAAGGCGGTTCATCTTTTCTTCTTCACTGAAATCATCCGAGGTCCGTTCGACTTCACCCGCGTTCACGTTCGGAGAGTTTGCTAAGAGTGCTTTCATGGCGTACAGGAATGTGGATCGTTCTCGAGCAGTTCTTCCGACCTCCTTATACCATAATGTATCCGTTCGAGAAGGGTCCTCTCTCTCCGCGCTTCCGTGGTGAGCACGCTTTGCGCCGGTACCCGAGCGGGGAGGAAAGGTGTATCGGTGAGTCCCAATATGCATTCACCCCACTCTATGCCTTGCTCAGACGCGTCTCCTAGCTTGCAAATTGTGCGAAGCTATCTGCCCTGCCCAAGCTATTACTATTGAGAGTGAGGAACGTCTCGACGGTGCCAGGAGGACCACAAAATACGGTACGCCGTGAGGATTCTCCGACTAAACCGAGCTTAATGATCTCTACAGATATCGACATGACCAAGTGCATCTACTGTGGGTTCTGCCAGGAGGCTTGTCCAGTTGACGCCATCGTCGAGAGTACGTTATGATTCCGTCGTGTTCATATAACGATACTAACTACCCTTCTGTTTACAGCACAAAACCAAGAGTTTTCGACAGAGACACGCGAGGAGCTATTGTACAATAAGGAGAAATTGCTTGCTAACGGAGATAGATTTGAGGCCGAGATTGCCGCGAACCTACACTGTACGTTTGCCCGTAGTCCGCTTTCTGCACGTCGTCTCACGCGTCCTTTCCCAGCCGACCATGTCTACCGGTGATTGTTCCCCAGTACTTCAATATATTTTAATTTTGGCCCATAAGTCTAAGTCGTACCACCCACAAGTTCCGCTCCCGCTTCAGTGCCACACTTCATACCAGCGCTCTCTTTTTCGTGGATTATTCTCCGCGGCTTATATGCCCCCCCTTGCGGTCTAGCGAAAGCTGTCGTACACCTTATCCCGCTGGGGCAAAGGGGTCCGAGCTTTCAGATTTCGATCAGAGGTCAGTGATCGACGTCGAGCTTGATTCTAATCCTTCGCAGGAAAATGACCTGGTCATGATGTTTTCCCCGAGTGGCCAACCCTGGGATAATCGACCCCCTTTCCCCATGAGATCCATATAAACGCCGCCGGGGTGTCACACCGAAACCAGCATCACCCTCGATATGCCGTCCACGAACCTGCAAAGGCTCAAAGAGAACACCCCTATCTCGAAACTGTCAGCGTGAGATTTACAGGCACCCCTTCTGCTTGACAGCGTCACTGATCTATTTGCTTTGGAATGGCAGGAGAACGAGTCGTGGGAGGCGATCTCGAAAGCACATCTCAGATCAGGGCCATCACTCATGCCACTGCGACGAGAGCTCAGCACACGACCCGCTGGTCGCAACCCCCCGTACTTCCCTCGCGTCAGAGGAGTTCCGCCCGACGATACAAGATGCCGATTTCCCCGCAGCGAGATGTTTCGTTACTCCGGTCAAGGGGTATCGGAACACTGTTGTTGGTGTCGACTCGCCCCAGAATGATCCATCTTCGCCTCTAGCCGCCCGCAGCCCCTTTCATCCTCTGGATTCCACCACGAACCGCTCTCGCCCCTCTTTCCTTTCTCCGCTGTATTCGCCCAAGAAGCCTCGCCGCCACCGCCGCCACACCCGAGTCGCCAAGCCCGTTAGGCCGATGATGGACGTATTCTTAGATTCCCGCGCTAAATCGGATATGCAAGACGAATCCGATGACGAAGTCAATGACGAGTCGTTCAGGGACATCGGAAGGCGCCCGAAGACAAGTGGGCACATGAGAACGCCAGAGTCCCCGACTCCGCCCTCGAGTCGAGCGAGTTCCCGAGGGAAGGACAGCATTTTATCCACTCCGACGAGAGCGTCCAACCGTTCCTCTCCAGGGATATCTCCTCGTCGCCGGCCTGGGCTCGATCTATGGGCTGCGCAAGAATATCAAGAGAGTCCTTCGAAGCGGGCCACCGGCCCTGGCTCTAACAAGTCTTGGACCCTATCTACTCAACGTGACGGGTTCTGGAGGAGAGAGGCTGAGCGTCTGAGGATGTGCGCCCCGAAGGTTCTACTCCCATCCTGGCATCTCGGTCTCGCCGGTCAAAGAGACGGCGAGGATACGGAGAGGTTGATGACGCTTGCAGAGGTTTCCCTTGCGGATCTAGAACTGGACATGAGCGATTTGGAGCTGGACTTGGGTCCGTCCGGACACCGTGGGTTCGAGGTTTTAGGCGACAGGTCTACCGCCAATTGGTCGTGAAACTGGCCTTTGTTTTCCGCTGTAATCTTTTTTGAGTATTTTCCACCATCGTTATACCGCTAGAGTACATACGCTTAATTCGGGTTTGTCTTTCTGTGATCTCGTGGAACAAGTAGTGTCAAATCGGTTCACCTCCGTTCCGAAAGCTAAGACTACCAGTCGTGGGAAAGCATCAAACAATTTCCTCCCTTCTTCCACATTTGGACCTGTATGGGTCGTGCCCCACAAAGAGACTATGCGTACCGTTAAGTTGGTCGTCATTGGTTCATCTGGCGTAGGCAAGACAAGTCTCCGCAGCCAGGTGCGCCCCTAAATATTGTCAAAGACTGTTATTGACTTTTGACATTTTCCCGATTGTAGTACATTTCTGGTCGATTCACCACAGGATACAAAGCGACCATCGGGGCGGATTTCATCACGAAGACTTTGCCTCACCATAGGGACCCTCGGGAGACCATAACCCTACAGATATGGGTTCGTCACTTTTATGTATATCTTGACTGGAGATCTGGGTAAAACTGAGCTCTTCTGGGCGTACGGCGCCAGTAGGACACTGCTGGCCAGGAACGGTTCTCTAGTCTATCGTCTGCGTTCTTTCGTGGGGCGGACGCGGTGATGTTGATGTACGATGTCAACGATCCCAAGACCCTCGATGCGCTCACAAAGTGGTGGCACGAATTCAAGGACCGGGCGCCCCTGAGGGACGAAGATGTTGAGGACTTCTGCTGTGTTGTCGTGGGGAACAAGATGGATTTGGTCCCAGCTGGAGAGTTCTCTGCGGTTACGGAGGGAGATGCGATTAAGTTTATGGAATGGGTATGTCCGGACGTGGAACCGGTCGTGAGTCCGTCGCTCATTTCGCCTTGGCGGTCACCGGACACCCTTGGTGGAGACCTGGTGCCCACACCACAACGGAGCGGGTCTATCGAGATCTCCGACCACAGAACACGACAATATCCATTTCCGAGAGGGTCCTCCAGGTCAAGATCGAAATCGCTCCTCCGTGGAGGAACCGTATCGTCAACTCGAACCGCACTGTCGATTTACCACACTCCTTCGTCGTCCTTGTTCGAGAATTACGAATCTGCGAGGACCTCACCTTCCCCTGCCTCCCGGTCACCTACACCTCCACCCAACATCCCCCTATCACCCACCTTAGGAAGCTTGGTCAGGCGTAAAGCCTCCTCCTCCTCCTCATCCTCTTCCACCCCGACAATCACACCGAGTAACTTTGCACTCCGAAGAGATCGGACGAACTCCAATCCTTTACCCTCGATATCCCAACAACAGGACCAAATCGACCCGACGCATACGTCAGATCATCTGAACTCCCCTTCCCAACCATTGAGACCGGAGCGTAAGCCGAAGCTGTTTTTGGCGTCCGCGAAGACGGGAGACGGGGTCGTTAGTGTGTTTGAGTATATTGCGAAACGGGTCGTCACGAGGTGGGAGTATCAGGAAGATCTCGAGGACAGGACGATGCATATGCAAGAGTCCACGTCGGGCACTATTCGGATTGGGATCCCGAACTCCCAGAACGGGCATACGGGATCGAATCTTAAACCTACAAAGATCAGGTCTTGTTGTTCCTCGTGAGGCGTTACGCCCTCTACCCTCATTTCTACGTCCTCCTCCTCCACATCCCTACCTTCCCCTTCTTTGTTTCAACACCACACGAGCTTCGGCCCCACAACTACTCTGGCTTCCACCCTTGGCACGGCATATTTCAACCTCCTACCCCACCCTTGGATACATCCCACCCCCTTCCTATTCTGCTTCACTTAACGCTCCCACATCCTCCCGTCTCTTCCCATCGTTTTGGATCTTCCCAGCGGACCTGTTGTTCATCGGATTATACTTCTAGATACGTATTCCTGTTGCCTCTATTATCGGTACATAAATAAGATGTTGTCTGCAATTTACACATACATAGGTGTCGGCGCAACCGCCATCAGTCAGGCGGACAACATCCCAAGTTTACGAGTTTTGTGATGCATGGATAGGGTTCCATTTGTTTGGAACATTCGATGTTTCTGGATAAGCATCCCCATCCTCGATTTCATAGAAAGAAGGACGTGGTACACAGCCAAGCGACCTCGAGCAACTGGACGAACTCTGAATACAGGCACGCCCCCCCTCGCGGCCTCATTCCAATTACCCAAGGGCCCGACTGAGGTCCGGATATCCCAATCGGATTTGGCGTATGGCGAGACGTCTACCCAGGAGTAGGTGGGTGAAGAGTTCGGAATTGCCTACTACGAACTGTGCCCATTGGTAAAGCAACCCATGGATATCTGCAGAGGTAAAAGATTCGCGCAAATAGGAAGACATCCGCGCGAACCCCACGGCCTTTCATAATTGCAAGAATACTACCGACGCTACAACCATCGCCGTTCCTTGATGCTGTGAATTCGATAGGTCCGAACACCCAGGGGATTGCCGGCCCAACGCGGTTGGGCGAGGTTATCCCAGTATGCTTTGGTGTTTGCTCTCACCCCACTCCAACCTACCGTTCGTGTCTCAGTGTCTGGTATATCGAAAACTCGGAGAGAGACGCAGGTCCACTTTCCACTGCCTTGGAGGAGGCTTGCTTAGCAGGAGACAGGCACAGTATTTGTACATCGTTGAAACACTCGCCCATCATAGTATCCTCCGCCCTTTCTCACTTTTGATACCACATATGTTACTCCAAACATCGGGGAGTTCTGTTCTAACTTCGCAGCGGTAATATGATTCAGAGCATGGTGACCGAGGCGAAGAGAGATTTGAAAAGGTACGACCCGGGGGAGGGCGTCAGTTGGATTATTCATGTCTGCCGGTGTGAAAGTCGACAGGGTAGATTTCAACGGTAGATCTGGCATGAGGCGTTCGAATTTGTGCCGGGTGAATTGGTCTGACCCCGTATACCACCGGCTCCGTTTCTTGTTCGATTTCGGCCATCGAGTGTGTGTCACTCAGCCTGTACTTAGTACACTGGATCCACTTTGCGTACGTACACCGTTCTCATGTGATCAAACGGGGTGCCATAGAACGTGAAGTAAACATGCCAATACCATCACGAGTTACGGTGAGATTGCGGGGTACAAGCGGGCCACCTAGGTTACCCCAAGTAAGTGTGAAGTGCGTGATTGTCGACTGACGTTACGCAAAGGGGACCCCGAAGTTCGGGGGAGCATAGGGTCGTAAAGCAAAAACTCCGCGGGTAATCGCCGCAGGGCACAACCACGAAGAACTACTGAGAATTGCCCAATGGATGAACTTCGTGGCAAAGTGCATGGGCTTGACGATGGTACGATCATTTGCGGTAGTACTGCGGAAAAGTTCATCGGTGAGAAATATAGGAGATTGAGTCAGTCCACTCACGTCACGACGGAAGTTAAACCAAAGAGAAAGACATCCACGATCAAAGGTACACTTGAATCCCCTGAAATTCTGCGTTAAGACGAAATCTGAGGTAGGACGAACTACTTACTTCTTGTGTGAAAATTCCCAGTCCCGATTGACAATCCTGAAAGCGATATCTTCGTACGGTGGCCCAGCGGTGAACTGAAGCACCATCGTCTCGTCGTTGCCAGGTTCTTTGATCTTGTTATATGAGGGGGTCTTTGCGCCTTCGATGAGATCGGGATAAAATATATTGAACTTGTATCCCTGCACAACTTTGGGAGGAGGGTTATCCGCGCTGAGGAGGGTTCAATAAATTTCATCGTGTGGTGGTACGAGAATGCGTACTCGTAGTGCGTCTGGTTGTATTTGTTCCACTCGTAGCCGGTGTGAACCTTGTTGAGGTACCGGGGTTTCCTTGGTCGATACTTGTCTTCCCAACTGTATGTCTCTGGGTTCGGAAGACTCTCTTCGACGTTGAACAATTCCTCCTCCTCGTCCATATCCTTCTCTGCCTCGGCTCGGAACATGGCTTCGGAAGCAAAGTCCGCATCGACTGGAGCCTCCGGCTTCTTTGAAGCATCTGGAGGGGGTGCGGTTGGCTTGACGACGAACTGCGAGGTCTTGACTGCCTTTCTGGACTCAATCTAAAGCACTGGTGAATACCGGGGAAACCATAGGCTTCGCGAAAGGATATACCAAATTGCGTCTATCTTCGGTAGCCGTGATTATGTCAATTTGGCGTTCATCGTAGGAGAGTTTCGTAATGTCGATGGGTTCAGGGCTCATCGACCTGTGGTATGGTTCAACCTTCTCAGTCACAGATTCTTGTTCTGCGGCGGGCACGGCTTTGTTGAGAGATAGGGATGCGGCTGCGCCAGCAAGGAGTTCTTGTTGGGCTTGCAAAGCTTCGTCGCGCTGTCGTTTGCGGAGTTGCTCCAGACGGTTCTGGACGACAACCTCGTGGTGGACTTTGAGCTTTGACTACACAGGGTATTAGTAGGGTGCCTCCGAGACTGCGGTGGGAAGCTCACCTGGGCTTTGTACACTAAGAGTTTCTTTAACAGTCCTTCCCAGTACTCAACGTCCATGGGCTCGCGACTCGCAAGCTTCGTCTGGATCTGGCGCTGCAGCGTAACCAGATGTTCGTACGACTTCCCAGCCAACAACTTGGCTATATCAGATTCCACGACAGCCGCGGCCTCGGCACCGATCTGCTGGCGCTGCTGGTTGCGCTCAACACGGTCTTTACACACGACCATCATATTCTACGGAAGTTAGTTATTTATCAGTGGCGGTGTGAGGGGGTGGGCCCACCGTCCAGAATTCAAGATTGTAGTCAGACTTCTCCAGAGCTAAGTAGTTCTGGATATCCTCGTGGAGTTCGTCAGTCTGCTCCGGAGACAGGTTCTGGGGACACGGTAAACATGCGGGTTCCGGTCACCAGGGAAAGTAGAAACCCACATCGAAAATGTTGTACGGTTCGTCAAGGTCAATCTCCACGCCGGCCGCATCGAGGTCGAATTCGCCTTCTTCGTCGGGGTCCGGATTGGCGTAGCGAAGGTTCAGAGCGAGGAAGTCAACGGCTTTCGCTCGCCTTTCCTTGATCCTAATAACAGCCCTTTGCCGTTCCTGGTCCAGTTGGAAGTCGTCGTCCTTTGCGAGCCACTCGGACATTTGGGCGGACTCGTTCAACCTCTGCATCTTGATCTCCTCCTGTTCACGAAGTCGCTGTTCAGCTTCTCGGTCCGCCCTCCTCTTATTTAGCCTTTCTAGTTCCTCCTTGGCTTCTTGTCTCCGAATGGTGTCCCTACGTTGGGCCTCGACCACGCTGAGTCCCTGCTTCCGCTCCTTTTCGGTTTTCTTGTGCCATCGGAACTGCTGACCGAGGTTGACGTCGTGGAAAGGGTTGTCGGTGGCGCTGTATACGCTCAACTCCGCGATTTGACGAGCCTCTTCTTCGGCTTTGGCACGCTTCTTCTCGGCTTTACGAGCTTTACGCTCATCAGAATCATCACGTTTGCGCCTGTAAAGGGTCATTACATTTGATTAAGTGAGTGCAGCAGTGGGCATCCTACCGTTTGTGGCTCCGTTCCCCATCTCGACTTCGGCTACGGTGTTTCCGCCCCGATGACTCCCTGTCTCTATCACGGTCTCCGTCCTTGCTCCTGCTCCTGCTGCGCCCTCTGTACGGACCGCCCTTGTCCCTGGATCGGTCTCGGCGTCCTTCGCGTCGTCTGTCGTCGTCCGGAGGTGATCGTGACCTGTCTCGACCCATCAATGACGAAGGTTGAGGAGGAGGTGTAAGCGTGGGAATCCGGGGTTTGGCATGCTCCCTCTGCCTGTCGGCGCCACCGACGAAACATTGTTTCTTGCTTTTGCGGCCTGCAGCTTCCAAACCTTGTACCCAGTCCCACGAGGCAGCCATGAGATGGCACCCGAGTACGATCCAGTTTCGCAGGCAGCTCAGGATGCAGGCGAGATATGCATACACGCAGGAGGAAGAATCCGGGATGTCGTATGTCCAGAGGTCTGGACTTCCGACCCCTCGTCAAGTGAAGCAGTATCCTCGTCTACGAGAAGAAAGTATCTGAGCGTCATTTTTAGCTTGTGAAGTATCTGGATCAGTTCGTGGTCGGACAGGCAACCGCTAAGAAGGTTTTGTCAGTCGCGTGAGTTTCCAGCGATCTTGTGTTACTCCCAAAGCTCGAGCTCACGACATTCGTGGCGTACAGTGTCTTTAACCACTACAACAGAGTCCACGCGAATCTCGAATCGCAGTCGGACTCGAGATATACCAACCAAGGCGAACGTGTGTCCAAACAGCAATCAATACATCTGGACCTTGTCTAAGCACTTACGCTCCAGAAGGGGAACCAGAAATAACGACCGCACAGTTGCAACCCTATCCTCGGCGTACCAGATCAACATCATTCGTATCTTCGGGCCACGGCCTGCCGATGTTCGAGAAGAGCAATGTACTGGTGATGTATGCCACAAGCCTTCTATCGTACCCCGTGCTTTGGATTACTTAATTCCATTTGAGAGGTCCTACCGGCTCAGGTAAATCGGTTCACTTCCTTCTACTGTCTTTCGATTCACGAAAACGTCCGGTTAGGCAAAACGTTGTTGGCGAGGACACTGGCCAACGTGATCGATGTCCCCTTCTCGATAAACGACGCAACCTCGTTTACACAAGTATTGTATTTTGCTATCGAAGGCACCACTGATAGCTAAACTCATGTTTAGGCCGGCTGTAAGTCAGAAACAGTTCCCACTGTCAATCGTCTTAACCCCGCCAACAGATGTGGGGGAAGACGTTGACATGTGTGTGCAGCGGCTGCTGCAAGCAGCTAATTACGACCCGTACCATGCAAGGTGGGCCTCCCGCTGTATGCCAAATCCGGCTCCGTGTCGTTTACGCGATCACAGCATGGGCATCATCTACATTGACGAAGTCGACAAGATCGCGCGAAGAAGTGGCAGTGGTGCTGACGGCACTCGTGACATCGGTGGAGAAGGCGTTCAACAGGCTCTCCTCCGCATGATAGAAGGTTCGGTCATATCCGTTCAGGCAAAAGGAGCTCCCGTAGAAGCTACAAGCGAGGGTCGAACACGTCCCGGCCAACGGCCTTCGCACCATTGTTCGTCCCACCATTTATCGCCCCCGCGATTTTCCTCGTAGCTGATACACCCAAAAGCAACAAAAACGGACACCTACCACATTGACACCTCAAATATTTTGTTTATATTTAGCGGCGCATTCGTCGGACTAGATCAGATCGTCAGGAGGAGGGTTGCGAAAGGGGTGGGCGTTGTTAGGTGGAAGCTTTCGGGCACCTACTGATCATCCCCTAGTCGATTGGTTTTACCGCGAACATATCATCATCAGAAAGCGACAAACCGGGGGGTTCGATGTCTTTCTTTACCCCGAACAACGTCGTCGGGCGCTCTCCCCCGGATATATTAGAGCAAGTTCAACCGAACGGCGAGTTTGCTCGCCTACCTCCTCGCAGCGCACGAGTTTACACGACTTTCAGATCTAATGAAATTTGGGTGGGAAAACCGCCGTCGGTGGAATGTACTCGCTGCTCAACAATCCGTTTAGACTGATACCAGAATTCGTCTCACGAATGCCCTCCGTCACAACACTTTCGCCTCTCACAGCAGCAGATCTCCGGCGAATACTTACAGAGGTCAAGAGTTCGCTGGTTTCGCAATACACAGCACTTTTCGCCTGTTCTGGCGTTGAGATCAAGTTCACGAACGCTGCTCTATGTGCTATTTGCAGAAAGGCCGTCGAGAGGGGGGGTGGCGCGCGGGGATTGAGGGGTCTCATGGTATTGCGTCCTTGGCCTGCTGTTCTCGATTACTAACGAGGTATCCATAGGAAACTATCCTCTTAGATCCAATGTATGAAGTACCGTAAGTTTTTCCCGATGCGGTGTTAGAAGTTGTCGTTGATAATTCGTATTTCCCCCAGTGGTTCGGTGAGTTGAAAGAACTTCCACGGACGATCCCCTCTGAGATTCTCACAAGGAAATACGCCACGTCCTCATCACACGAGCGGTGGCCGAAGGGCAAATACCTGCATTGACGTGGCCACAGGGTGAGGGAGCCGCTGCGTGGAACGCATTTGCCGAGGAAGAGAGATTATTTGGGGAGGAATTACCATGATGAGTATCTCAACACACAGCACTGTGGTTCGTAGGGATACGTGTTGGGCATCAGCTCGCGACAATGAGTATATAATAGTGTACTTGCGATTTCTACCCTGTAAAAATTACTCGGTCTTGGTCTCCTCTTTCGTCTCCTCTTTCGTCTCTTCTTTCGTCTCTTCCTTGACCTCCTCCTTGGCCTCCTCCTCCTTTTCTTCGACCTTGGTTTCAGCGGGGGCAGGTTCTGACTCCTTGGGAGCGGCACGCTTAGAATACAACTCCGAGTTGGATTTCTGGGCATCCTCAAAGGCCTTCTTGAAATCAAGGGCGACTATGGGGTGGTTAGTTGGCTTTGGATTGACCCAGAATTGGTGAGGGGCGCACGATCGGAGTTCGCGAAACGAATGGCCAAGGTCTCAGAAGTGGGAGGTTCCTCCGAATAATCGGCAGCAACCTTCCACACCCAGCTTCGGTCAGAGCCGACATTTGGCTGCAACTTCATGTCGGATGTAACTGCAGAATGCGATCAGCACCGACACGGGGTGGCGAGCCCCGAAGACGCGTACGGAGGTGGTTGGCGCAGACTTTGAGGGTCTTATCGCGCCTCATCACGAGACGAATCTTCTTAGATTCCTTATGCTGAAGCAGACGAACATCCCCGGTTCCTCTCTCCTTCCACTCATTGCTCTCGGTCGCGAACCTGAACAGCTTGGAGCGTCTGGCATGGCGGGTAGATGATGGTCAAAGGTGCGGGGCGGTATCGTAGATGAACCTACGCACAGTTTAAACAGAACCTCTTCGTTTTCTTCGTTCGTCTTCACTTCGACCTGCTCAGTCAACTTGATGACTGGTTCGAAGTGGGGGTCGTGCTCATCCTCTGCCTAGATCAGTCGATTAGATATCGACCATGCACGGACAAGGACGAGAGAGACTAACGCGAGTGGCTAAAGCACCTTCAGTAATCGCGGACATTTAGGATATCGAGAGGGAAAACCGTTAATCGCCGATTGAGAAAGAGAGGCAAGGTGCGGAAAGCGAAAAAGAAATTTGGGATCTAACTCGCCTGAACTGAGGGCCACGTGCCACAACGCGCAACTTGAAATCACCCATGACAAGGTCCCTCTCCCCGCTGGTCGCTTTCTTCCTGCTGCTGGTGGCGCCATGCTTGGTCTCAGCTTATTCAATAGAGCTGCCAGCAGCCACAAAAGAATGCTTCTTCGAGGACCTACACACAAACGACAAGGTCTGTGGAAAGCAACGCACCCGCTCGTCATTTCAGACGCTGAACAGTCGACTTTAGATGACCGTAACTTATCAAGTCGGCGGCGGAGGACACATGGACGTTGATTTCTGGGTTCGTGGCCCCTTCGGACCGTTGACGCAGCTAACAGCTGACCTCCCTGCAGTTGACAGATCCGGATAACCACGCGCTGCACAAGGACATCAAGCAGTCAACCGGCACCGTGTCAATTACTGCGAAAAAGGACGGGAGACATGAATACTGCTTCTCGAATCTCATGAGTTCAGTCTCGGACAAGGTCGTCAGGTGCGCTGGGGCCAATTCTTCGGATGAATGAAGGCATTCCTCACCGCTCACGTAGCTTCAATGTCCACGGTGTAATATTTACTGGCGAGGATGGTAAGTCACTCCTCTCCCCGACCTGGCTCCCCCTTTCTGACCAGCTACCGTAGACATCGTCGCCCCGGTCGAAAGAGAGATCCGCACACTAGCTAACGACCTCAAGTCCGTAAAAGACGAGCAAGAGTATATCTTGGTTCGAGAGAGGAGACACCGGAACACCGCCGAGTCTACGAACTCCCGTGTCAAGTGGTGGTCTATCGTTCAGAGCGTCGTGCTCTTCCTGGTCGTCGCATGGCAGGTTTATTATCTTAAGGCAAGTGCGAGTTGACATTCCGCCAAACCGCCAACTGATCGCCTCCCTCTTTTCCAGTCTTTCTTCGAAGTAAAGCGTGTCATCTAATGTTCCATAATAATGATCGCTTCTACTCCTGGGTATATGACAAGTGAACGAACTAAACAACATATCGACAGAGACGACTTCCATCATACAAGTGATCCTACGTGTAGGTGCGGAGAACTGGGCATATTAAACAACACAGAGTGTGGGAATAGGGAGGACAACATAGTGCAAGGAGAGGGCTATGAGATGGGAATCAAATACAGGATCGACAAACAAGGTATAAAACAAAGCATCTCGTCTACTTCCAAGTCGGTTTGCTGCCTCGGGCGCTCAGGTCAGCCATGCTAGTGTCTCCTGAGAAACTGAGCATCCCGAGTGTGCTCGGTCGCCGAAGCTTCCCCGTTGCTCCCAACCGTGCAGACAACAGAGACAGCCTCTTTGGTTTCCCGGGGGATCTGCGAGTCGAGGTTTCTGTCAAAACTCTCTTCGGACCAGCGTTGATGGATGTGTTTGCGTCCTGGTGGATCAGACTCGACCTTCGCCGCACCCTCTCGCTCCTCATCGGTCCTATGTTCGATCTCCTCCTGCCAGATTTAGTCCCAAATGACCTTGGTGTGGGGGGGACACGCTTGGCAGGGCTATCTGGATGGACATCCCGGACCTTGGGAACGTGGAGGGCTCCCATCGGCTTGATTCCGCCAGCGGAAGTACCTTCTGGAGTGTTGACGTTCATGCACCGATCTGAAAGTGGAGAGACCCGTCGGATGGCGCGAGCAGACCTGGGAGAATCGTTTTCACGATCGTCCTCGGTTAGACTCGCCAGCGTTGTTGAACCCTTGGATCTGAGGAAGCCGGGATCCATGCGACTTGAACGGGGTCGCTTGCCGGCCAGAGAAAGGGAGTCTCGACCTGGCATTGAAAGGAAGCTGAAGTTGAAGTTATCGTCGGACTTCTCGTCCTCCCACTCGCTTTCGGAGCCCGTTCGGGAAGTACTTCGTGGTGGGATGGAAGGGACCTCGAGCAAGTCGGAGGCGCTCTCGACCGAGGGTGATACGGAGATGATCATGGATTCGGATTCCGCCAGGTGGCCTTTCCCAGCTTCGTCCCTCCACTGAACACCCTTCTTCTCCCGTTTCTCCTTTTCCCTTTCTTTCTGGAGAGCCTTCTCCTGGTCGGATAGCCGGCGCTTGGGAATGGAGGTGCGTCCCTTCTTGGGCGAGTTGCGATGTGGCTTCTTGGAAGGGGATGCCAGGTGGGCTTTGATCGTGGGTATCGAAGGGATCGTAGAAGTCCTGCGACTTGCTGAGGAAGAATAATCCTTGTACGAGGTGGGAGGGAGGTCCAGCGAAACGGAGTTCCCGACCAGCGTCCTCAACGCCTCGTCGGTGCTGGTGGAAATGGTCTTCATGGAGGAAGCGACCACGCTAACCATCTCCTCCAGGCTATCCTTCCTTTCTTCCAGTGATGTCTCCAACAGCTTGCCAGTCTCCGAAGAAACCACCTTGTGCTTCCCGATGATCCCCAGAAGTCCAACGATCGTCTTCGCCTGCTCTGCGATGACGCCTTGCGCGGCCTCACGGAACCCTTCGGCTTTGGCTCGCTCCATCTCAGATCTCCTCCAGCGGACGTCAAGTTTGAGGTTCTCCATTGACTGTTCGTCCAAGCGGTCCGAACGCCTCTCGACCACCGCGCGAAGCATAGCGTCGAACATGCTGATCGAGTTATTAGATCGTTGGATACGGGTGGCGAGTGGGGAGTCGGGTTTGAGGGCCTGTTCCTCGGACTGAAGCAAGGCGAGCAGCAACGACCGTTCAGCCGCCAAATCCGCTGAGTGGCCCGTAGGGGACAAGGATTCAGCATCGATCTGGCTTAGTCGGGCACGGGTAGCATCGCATTTGGACTTGGCCGCGGCTATCCTGCCCTGACACCTGGAACCGTCGGCAATGACTGACACTGTCTGGTCGGCCTTCGTCTGGAGATCCTTCTTCGCCCTCTCCACCTCAGCAAGTGCCTCCGTCTTTCTCCGGTTGGCGATCTCCTGGTCCTTCCTGACCTGACCAGCGAGTTTGGACTTCAATTCTGCAACCTCTTGATTTAGCCTGTTGATCGCCTCGACGTACTGACCGACGTGACGGTTGACATTGAGGACGTTTCTTGTGACGACCTTTGTCTTAATCCTCGTGGCTCGTTCGGCGTAGATGAGGGTATTGTGGGTATCGTCGAAGTGCTGTGACGTGGGGGCGACGCAAACGATCATCACCGTCTTGCAGTTTCCTCCTAGTGAGAACTTTAGGAGACGGGTAAGCTTGCTGTTACGGTAGGGGACATGGCGAATGGCACCACCGCTCTCGCAGAGAGAGTTAATGCAGTTTCCGAGGGCGAGCAGGGACTTGTTAATGTTGGCTCCTTCGACCATCCTCTGGCCCATGTTTGTGGTAGCAGCAGCACGTTCGCTACCTGCAAGGTCGATGATCGACAACGTAGCAACGGTTCGTTCTTCGGTGACATCCGCGGTGCGGGGGGATCGCGTAACGTGGACTTGTAGAACGGCGTGGGATCGTGAAGAGGTCTCGTTGGCGTTGGTTGGCGACTGTGTCCGGCGGGTGTTTCCAAGGAGGACAATTTGTTTCACTTCGTCCGCAGAGTTCGGACGAAGTTCTGTGAGACCGGCCACTTTGACTGACTTGTCTTCACGGATCTGCAGTCCACCGCGCGGTGTGGGTTGACCGGATTCGGCAAGGAGGTCGCGGATTTCCTCATTGTAGATTTCTAGGAATGTTACGAGGACGTCGAAAGAGTATTCTTCTTTGCGATCCTCGATAAGTTGGAAGAGGTCGGCCATTGTGAGGTAAATTACGCCTGGCTGGTCGGAGGTCCCGCTGATTGTATGCGTCTTTCCACATCCTGTGGCCTGTGTATCGTGTTTCAGCCTTGTATGCGCCCAAGAAACAACATAACGAAAACTCACCCCGTACGCGAATACTGTAGCATTGAACCCGTCCAGAACGTTCGTCAACAAGGGCTTTGATGTGGCATCGTGTACGTCTTGTTGAGTGGCATCGCGGTCGAAGACCCGGTCAAAGATGAATCGCTTATCTTTATACCGCTTCGAGCCTGGAGGGAGAAAACCGCGCTCGACGAAAGCCTTTGTCTTGTCCGCCTCGGCGGGGTCGAAGCAAAGTACCCGATCGTCAACGACCCGCACGATGTCTCTAAGGCCTGTCTGCACTGTTACGGGCTTGTGTGGTGTGTAGAGTGATCCGTCTCCGTGGATAGTTGTGTCGTAGACTGTTTCTGGGAGCCGAGCAGCTTCCCATGATGTTGGAGGTCGCACCCGTACTGTTGCCGCGTGACTTAGGCGTGGACTCCATCTTCATCAGTCGAAATACACACCTGCGACTGTAATGGTGCCATTTGGGACCATGGTATCGTGATGTTGGGCGTAAAAGGGCAGTAGTGAGCGAGTGCGAGTGATTCCGTCGTAGTCGGAGAGCGTGGAGGAGTGGTCGTCGATTAGAAAAGTCAACCAGAATCAAACCTTAACACGCGACGGTGCACGCGTTTGCTCACGTGACATCCCTTCACCATGGCCTCGATCACCGTCAAAGCCCCCGCCGACTTCCATGTCCACCTCAGGCAGGGAGAGTTCAGTAAACTGGTCACCCCACATGTCAGGAAAGGAGGGTTCACTTTGGCATATGTTATGGTTAGCGGTAGAAGATGCGACTGTTGTTGTTATCTAATCTCGCGCCCAGCCGAATCTCAGACCACCTGTCACGACGACCGAACAAGCCCTGGCTTACAAGTCCGAGCTGCAAAAAATCGATCCGAATGTCGAATACCTCATGACATTGTATCTGTCCCCTGATCTCACCCCCGATGAGGTCAGGAAGGCAAAGAGGGCTGGCATCGTTGGTTCGTAACCGCTGGTGCGCCATTCGTGCATTTTCTACACGATGTTGCCTTCTAGGTGTCAAGTCGTACCCGAGAGGCGTCACGACCAATTCTGATGGTGGGATCGAATCCTATGAAGTCTACTACCCGGTGTTCGAAGCCATGGAACAGGAAGACCTGGTCCTCAATCTGCACGGGGAGATCCCTTCTGATCCTGACACGGTGAGATGTCAAACGGCGGCGTTGCGGGCATTATCTGACAGGCTTCTGAGCAGAATATCTGTGTACTGAACGCAGAACCCGCCTTCATACCTCACCTGCGCAAGATTCATGAACGCTTCCCTAAGCTACGTATCGTCCTTGAGCACGCCACAACTCGTGCCGCCGTGGAAGCTGTCAAGACTTGCGGGCCAACGGTCGCTTGCACCATTACGGCGCATCACATTGCGTTGACAGTCGACGATTGGGCTGGCCAAGCCTGGAACTTCTGTAAACCAGTTGCGAAGTATCCCGACGACCGAGAGGCTTTGAGAGAGGTCATTAAAAGCGGTGAGTCCTTCGCACGGTCGGCACATGAGGTTTTAATTTCCCATTTCCCCAGCACACCCACGGTTCTTCCTCGGTTCGGACTCAGCACCGCACCCACCCCATACAAAATCGACAGCGACTCCAGCCCAGCCATGTGCAGCCGGAGTGTATACCTCCCCTATCCTTCTCCCACTTGTTGCACATCTTCTGGAGTCATTTGGGGCCCTTGATCGTTTGGAAGGGTTCGTGAGCACTTTTGGCCGTTCGTTCTACAAACGCGAGGTGCCTGGGGATAGCACCGTTCGAGTCCCAAGTATCGTGCTGAAACGGGCCGAAGGCGGCGAATTGATCAAAGAGGGATGGACTGAAGGTGACCAGGAGGTGATTCCGTTCTGGTCTGGACAAAAGATTGATTGGGTTATCGATGAGGATAAGTCAATCAGATGAACTATTCTTCCGCCTTTACAGGCTAGATACTTCAATCTAATCTCGAGGTGTATTGAATGTTTTCACTCTGTTGGTCTTCTGAGTCGTCCCACGGATACATGCTCCCATCAGGCAGCTGGCTATGAGTCCATGATGCGCCGATCAAGACCTATCTCACACTCAATCCAATCTCTCACTTCCTACTCAAACGCGCGTTGCCGCGTGCGCTATTACGAGCCATGGGCCAGGCGATGCCCAAGAGGGGAAAGAGCAAGAAACAAAAGGCCCGCTTCCAAGATGACGACAGCAAGAGTGCGTTTACGTCTATAACCCTCACGGGCCTCGGTCTCGCGACTCCCCGCCCCCCTTATCTCGTGTTCGGGCGTGTAGCTGATCTTGTTCCCAGTTAACGCTGATATGAACGGATGGTCGGACTTGACTCACCAGGATCCATGGGGACCGTCCCACGACAAGAGCGGATGGCAGCCGACCGAAACCACTGAATGGGACGCTACCCCTACTCAAGAATGGACAACGTGGGGCCGTTCGGAGCCCAACAAAGCTAAGGGCGGCGGTACGCGGGGGAACGACACAAGTTCTGGTCCTTGGGAAGCTAAACCTACCAAGTCTGGCTGGGGAAACAACGACGCTCCTAGGAAGGGCCGGGGTCATGGTAATGGTTATCATGACGAGAGCGAGGAGGAAGAGGAAGAAGAGGAAGAAGAAGACAGGGACTCGGGTTGGGGGGAGGGCGGCCCGCATTGGACAACCACTCTCCAGGACGGAAACCTCCGCTCACATTGGACCAAGTGGGGGCGTACCGAAGGCGGGCCTCCTCCCCCAATTCCTCCGAGCGCCATCAAGAAGTCTCACTCGAACCCTCAGCCATCAACTAAGCCTCGGACCGCTCATAAACACCCCCACCAGGACCATGCAGAAGCTCTGAACCGTCTATTGTCATCTTCTACCCATCGGCCGACACCTTCCCACAAGTCGCGGCCGACTTCCACCAAATCTCAGCCAAAACCATGGGCGCACGCGTCCCCGCGGACTCAGTGGCCTGACACTTGGGCTGCTAGGGCTTCGTCGTCGTCAGATGGTCTCTCATATGCCGACGATGAGCCTCCTGCCCCCCCTGTTCACCATCACAGACTACCACCGCAGGAGGACTATTTTACCCCCAAATCTCCCTATACCCCCGTCTCTCCGTCACGAACCCTCGCAGCTGCAATGGGTTTACCTAACTCGGCGCACTTTGCTTCTCCATATGGTAAAGATCCACAGGCACATCGCTTTATTTCCTCGAATGGGGCCGCTTTGTCAAAGGCGCACAAGGCCCTCTACAGTAAAACCCGCAGGGCTCAGGACCGTTTGCACTGGGCGTACAACCCGGACAACGACGAGCGAGTCAAATCTGCCCTGTGGTGGATCCACATGATGTCGGAGGGGGTCGGCGGTTTCGGTGTGAGTAACTGTAGTGTTTCATAATCTTGCGCGGTGCTGAGATATTTCCAGCTCCAAATGTTCCTCGAAACCCACGGGCGGGGAGCTTTATTTGTGAATGCGGACTATGTGCCGCCACAATCTCCCCATGAGCCGGCGTTTGACTGGGTGACCATTGACCAACTGGGGGACACACTCGACAAGATCCTTCAGGAGTCTGTCGCGCTTTACGACCCTGCGAAGCAGGTTGTTGTCTTTATTTTCTTATTGTCGAAATCGGGGAACAGCATGGCGATATGGAGAAGGAAGATCCCGGTCCCAGAGATTCTCCAGAAAGCCTACAAGGACCACATCGCAGAGGTGAAAGCTGAACTCCACCCGAACTACCCGGTCTACGTTGAAGAGTCAGTTATTGACTCGTTCTTGTGTTTGTGCTGCCACTCACTTTTTTTTTTTCTCAGGTTACCACGAAGACCGCCGCCAAAAGAGCAGCCCAGGGATATGGGACCACCACCTCGTCGGGTCCTGAGTAAACGTAGCAGGAGCAGGAGCAGGAGCGCCGGCACTGTCACCGCTACGACCCCTATTACCCCGACGACGCAGGGTCCTCCGCCCGTGGCTCCTAAGAAGAGGAAGTGGTGGAAACTGTGGTCTTCAAAATCGAAGTCGAAGGCTGCCTACAGGAAATAATTTTATAGTGCCGAGTTTATGACGGCCATCTCGCTACCCGCCTTTCTGCTTTCATCTGTTCATCTGTCGACATGTTTTCTGTTCATCTAATGGACCCCGGATATATACCCTATCGCCACTGTACTTGTAGGATAACTTTACCTGTGTACGTATACCCACGACGTCGTTACGACCCTTAACCTTTATTTTCAGTTTTGATCTCAGCCTCGTTTCATCCAGGTGTCACGCAAACACGTCAATGCAGCATGTCCACTATTTCCACTGACCCCTCCCTTTATCTCTAACGCCATATATCACCTTACCTTTACGCCCGTCACCCAACACTCCTACCGGTTTCCTGCAGGGCTCGGGAGCCATGTCCGGTGAAGGGACCACGACTACTACATCCTCCGAACCTACCAGAAACCACAACCCTGCCACCACCACTTTACCACGTTCCGTCCCAACAACTTCGTCAGAATCGGGTGAAATCGGGGCCGGCTCTTCCGCCGCGACACAAGACGATGGAACCGAAGAGGTTGGAACCTTGGAATGGGCCCAAGTTATTGAGCTACAGGCGTTCAGCGAGAGGAAGGTGTGGATTGAGGAGAAGACTCGGGTGAATACAATCTTCCATTCTTCCAACGATTTCCTCATGGCCAAGACTGAGTCATGGCGGTTTGTTTTCTAGCTACTGGAGCAAATGCCACCAATAGAGGTCTTTGTTGGACTGGACACCTTGCGCTCGAGTTCAGAAACGATCAGCTCAGAGCTACCCACCAGAGCAGAGCTCCGGGCCTGGGTCGTCGAACATGACAAGATAGAGAAGGAGACAGAAATTTTCGACGCCGGAGAGTTTAGAAAGCTCAAGAAATTCACGAAAGGTCCGTCTTCCCCGCATTTTCCTCGCGATATGCGGGTATCATGATGTTGATTTTCACGATGATCTTCAGCCGCTGCTCAACGGAACCTATCCCCCGCAGACACTGACCTAATCGAACTCACTCTTACGACAATCTATGCCCTAGACAAGTTACTGCATCTACTTCGTGGTCGTTCTGAAAATCTGGAACTCCTTGCCGTCCGGTTGACATGGGAAGAACACCGATGTGCTGCCTGGGCGGACTACCACAAAGTCATGAAGGACCTTGGCGCATTCCTAAAGAATCGTGCCCAATGGTCTCCTTCCATTTACGAGAACATCGTCGGAGAGACCCCGAGCTCGTCTGTTGGTCGAGATACCCCCGTCCGTCGTGGATCGGTTGCCTCCGTCGCTTCTGCATCTTCGGACACCGCTGCCGCCAATATGTCTCGCGCCGCACGTTTTAAGCTCGCGGAGGTTTTATCAAAGGATGCGGCGATCCTCTCCACCCGAATCTCATCGCTCCGCCACGGAAAGATATCTGTGGCAGGGAAGGCCCTTGACAAACTCATCGACGAAAGCCGGAAACCCGTGCCCGATATCATTCTGGATGAGCAGGACCGATTGGAGAACAAGGGTATTGCTGAGATGGAGGATCTTGGCCAGTTCGTCATGGATGTCGTGATGCAATGGAAGAAGTGAGTTTTGCTTCTGATAGTCTTGATGTGCCTGACGGAGCTCCTCTAGAGCGGACGAGATTTACGTCGAGAACAAAAAGGATCAAGCCTCTGCCCTCACACTAATCGAAGAGATCGAAACCGCATTGTCCTCCCACCCTACCTCCCGTCAGAACACCCTCTTTACTTCCCGGGCTAACGCCTTGTCAATGCGACTCTCGCAAAGAGGCGACCCGGCGGCGGTCAAGAATACATTCCTACATCCTACGCATATGCTGTTCCTGGAACAAGATATCTGTAATCGACTGCTCGTTTGCACATTATCGGCGGAGATGGTGCAATCCGTCGATCTTACCCAGAAGGCTGAAGAGCTGGTCAAGACATACCACGCAGCGTACGAAACCGTCGAGCGGACCGAAGGGCTCTGTTCCGCTGCTGAGCAACACCTAGAACAGTACGAAACTATCGCACAGAAACTGGAGAATGGAGTCGGTGCTTCGGACGATGACGACGGAAAGCCCCCAGACCTCGAAGATACCACGTGCTTGGAGCCCACAACCCACGCCACTTTTTTGGCGCTCTTCCCCAGGATGACCAGCGATCTGGATGAACTCAACAGGCGCGCAACTCGTACACTGCAAGAACTTGCCACTATATCCCTGCGCCTTTCTCGTCCAAACATCGATCCTGATTTCAAGGCGAACGCCAACGCTGTTGCCGACAACTTGTCCTCGAAGAAGCGGTCCATTGGTGATATACATGCTGATGTCTCCGCTCGCGTCAGTCACCTTAAGCACATACGACGGATTCGTACCTCCCTTGACGGAGTTTACACCTCTCTCGAGGATATTCGGCAAGACATCGACGAAGGCATCAGGCGAGACCAGTGGACTCCCAGGTCCGTCAATCCGAGTGCCCCACTGACACCGGAAAGCTCTTTGGACCCACTTCCCGCGGCAGGCACTACTCCTGAAGAGACGATACAGTCCCTCAACGACATTCGGAATGTTGTCGTTGAAGAGTCAATATCTTCGTTCGCGTCCATCTCGGCGAACATACCTCAAACCTTGCGGAACTGGGTGGAACAAGATTTGTCAGAGTCCAAGGGCGCCGTTGACGGTCTCCTGCACCTGGCATCATTATGGCAAGCCTCCATCAAGCAATCCTCTGTCATGTTCGATGTCACGGACACCGCAAATGACCTTCGCGTACAACTCGATGACCTTCAAGGCGAACTCGACGCCTTCATTGACGCCATCCTCGATCATAACTCCACACCCTCCAAGAATGTGCAAGAGAACCTCACTTCTCGGGAGCAACGCTTACAGAACTCCGTTAAGACATTTATGGACAATCTTTCACATCGTGTGCCCTTCATTGGAAGCGTAAAGGGAACTGTAAAGCGACCTCCCCCCCGCGGGCGCTCTTCTCGCCACCGTTCTTCGACCTCCAGCGTATCTTCTGTTGCCAGTATCCGCCAACGTGCCCAAGCGGAGTTCCCTCCCGAGCTTGCTAGCCTTGATAATACCGTAAGGGCTGACTGTAATCAGCTTTGTATCACCCTATCGGGCGCCGCCGCATCCCTACAGACGAGAGTTAAACAACTCAAGGTCGCGGAACTGTCTCGGAAGGTGGAGGCCGCGTTGGCCGCCATTCACGATGATATTCGGACCGTTGCGGACGACATCAATGACCGTAGGGATGCTTTCTCCAGTATCAAGTCACCTTCTCTGGAGTACCTGGACGACTTCTCCACGAGACTCGATGCAGACTTCCAAGCCCGTCGTGTGGAAATTAGCCGGTCCTTCTCTCCCATTCGAGAGCTCTTCAGTGCCCTGGACGCTCTCCCTGGCAGCCGTGAACCCGGTCCCTACGAACGGATGGTCCTTCCCCGCACCAGATCCATGAAGGAAGCCGAAACCAATTTCGACGTTTTGCAGGATCGAGCCGCCAAACTGAAGGCTCTGGTTCTGGGTGAGCGGAAACAAGCCGCCGAACGGCTTGCCCGCGCGGTTGAGGAAGAAACACGCCGAATCGAAGAGGAGAGGAGAGCGGAGGAAGAACGACTGAGGAAAGAAGAGGAGGAACGGCTGGCGCGCGAGGAGCAGGAATGTATTCGGGTGGCAGAGCTGGCGCGCCTGCGACTGGAGGTGGAGGAGAGTACCAGGAAGGCAGAAAGGGAACGGCATCTTCTGGAAGTCGAGAGAATGCGGGCGCAGGAAGAAGAGGAAAGGTTGTGGAGGGAGAAGGAGGAGCGTCTAATGAAGGAGGAGGCAGAGCGCGTTCGCCAGGAGGAGCTGGAGCGTCTGAGGCGTGAAGAGGCGCGACTTAAGGCAGAGGAAGAGAGGCTAAAGGCGGAGGAAGCACGGTTGAGGAAGGAAGGGGAAGGACAGCAGCGGGTAACAGAGGAGCAGCGAAGGAAAGAAGAAGAGCTCCAGAGGTTAGAAGAAGAGCGCCTCAGGAAGGTGAAGGAGGAACGGTCGAGACGGGCCGAGGCGGAGAGGCTGAGGTTGGAAGAAGAGGAACTTCGGGCCAAGGCTGTGGCTGAGAGGCTCAAGGTGGAGGAAGGGGATCGTCGACGCAGGGCCGAAGAGGAGCGCGCAAAAGCTGATCGATTACGAGCTGCCGCTGAGGAGGAGGAGCGCAGGAGGAAGGGAGAAGAGGAACGGCTACGAATGGAAGAAGAGGGGAGACTGAGAGCCTTAGCCGAGCTGAAGAGAGAGGAAGAGCGATTGAGGGCCGATATCATGAGACGCCAGGAAGAGGCTCGGTTAGAGGAGGAAGCGCGGAAGAGGAAGATTTCCGAGGAAGAGTTGGCCCGAGAGGAAGAGGAAAGGCGGAGATCCAAGGAAATGACTATCTTTGAGCTCCAACGAGATGGCCCAAGCCAGATGCCGGAGAGCTCCCCAGGTGAGTCGATTTGATGTGTGTTCAGGGTAATGCTAACGACCTACCACAGACGTTTTTGGGCCTGGCCTGGCCCCTGCCGCGGATATTATGTCTCCCGCCCGCAATGGGGGAGACCTGAAATCTCGGATCTACCGCCTTCGGAAGCGTCTCAGGACTCTCAACCTCAAGGAGATCGTTCATCCCTCGACCACAACCGCGACTCTCCCCACAAAGGAGACATACGACCGCCTATCAACTGAATTGTCTGGGATCGATCAAGAAACCAAGGCACTCCCTCCCTCAGTACCTGGCACGGCAACGGAGATTGAGTTGCGGTCCTTGCGCGATGAAGTCTCGACTTCCTCTGAGCTTCTTCAGAGCGTGCTCACCCTCTCCGAACTCGCCTACACAATCTCCACATGTGACGCCGGGCTCAGTGACCTCTTGGAACATCTTGACAGTTTCCCATCTCTTCCAATCGCTGCCCTTGCTTCAAGCCACGTTTCTGATCCTACTCTCCTTCCGGAGGAACAGCTCCAAGCTCGCATGGACTTCACTAAGAAGTTGGTTGAGGACGTGGAGGCCAAGGCGGGCTCCGTTGCTCGGGATAGCCGCGCCAGCGGTGAAAGGGAACGCATTCAACAGGCGTGGGGCGAGCTGGAGGCTATGTCCGAAGATATTTTCAATGGCGTCAAGTCGAGACCCCCGAGCACCATCAGCTCTGGTCGGAATAGCAGGGCATCTTTGGATTCTGTTCACACCGGCTCCTCCGCCGGCAAGAAAAGAAATTCGTACGCCCAGCTGTCACGCGGTAGGGACTCTAGCGGATTCCTGGCTCCTCTCATCCCTGGTGGTAGGCGACCATCAAAGACCCCCGAACCCCGCAACCGTACAAGTAGCAGGAATTCGGTCTCTTCGATTCGTTCGGTGTCAGGTCCCACAGACTCGAGACTCCACCAACCCACGTTTGCCTCGCGTCAAAGGACAACTAGCATAACGTCCAATGTTGGCGTCGGTATCAACCCACTCTCCAGATCCACAGCGTCTCCTCGGCCTCGCTTGAGGGGTGGAACGGTCGATAGCCCTACCCCAGGCGAGGTGTCATCACTTTCGCGGTCTCACCTCGGCCAGTCTACCGTAGCCCGCCCTAGCTGGGCTCGTGCTCCTCGGCAGCCACTCCCATTCGGCCACCGCCCGACAACCCCACGCAAGAGCAGAGCAAGAGAGCCCAGAAAACCTTACGTTGCGAACCCCAAGAACAGGCTCGACGTTGCAGTTGGGGCAGTGGTGAACAAGCTCCCTGTCAGTGTTAATATCAATATTGAAGCCGTCGCCGATACCTGGAAGGACAAGAGCGGAAAATACTGGATCGGCGATTACGACCCGAAGCTATGTTTCTGTCGTATCCTCCGTTCTCAAACCGTAATGGTGAGGGTTGGTGGGGGCTGGCAAGAGTTGTCCAAGTGAGTTTCGCCGTTCCCCATCCCGGGTCGCTCTGATTGTTCGTACAGGTTCATCAGCGGTCACTTTGCTGATGTGTTCCGCGTCCTTCCTGACTCACCTGGGTTCGGTTCCAAAGAGGAGAAGTGGATCAGCGCCGCAAGTCTTCGTGGACCTGACGATTCGGACGCGGGCACTCCGTCGCTTCTCAAGACTCCTGAACGGAACCAAGGGTTACCATCTTTCGCGTTATCTACGCCCAGTGGGCGAAGTCCACAATCGATCCGATCTACTCCCTCCAACACCGGCTCTCCGGGGCTCATGCCCATGCAATTCATGCGTCGAGCAGACTACGATCCCTTCTCTCGGCCGGAAACACCATCAAAATCACCTTCTCGTCGGCCAAGAGGCTCTACACCCAACACACCACGCCAGGCCTGGCGACCATAGAAATCGGAGCATTTATTCTCACGGACATACAACCGGCTATAGTTATCACTCTTCTGTATCTTTGTTGACGGTTTCCCACTTGCGAGTGATATGTATTCTACCCAGCTACACAACTTACCACGCTAGGATGACTCTTTGCACTAGTACATTTAATCCTTTCGGCCTTTCCACTGATAATTATATTGGCATCCCATTCACGGTTTTAAGCAATCGACTTGGGTGTCTCGATCGTCGCTGTGCATTCTTGCTCCGATCCTCCACCATCGCAAACTGCGGGCCCTTCCTCATTGTCCCTCTACCATAGACGACGTGACCGGGTTGCCATGACATGGACATAGAACTCAGGTGCAACCAACACCCGTGTCGTAAAACGGTTACGGACAAGGCAGTTGTGGTCAGTAGATCTCTGAGTCCTAAGCCTACAGGCCAGCCGAACATCCCACTTTCAGACCACATGTACGCGTACCCTATAGCATTATATAGGCACCGGACCACTCACACATTTCCACCCAAATAGGCTCGCATATATTCTGCAGTACGTTCCCCAAGCTCAGCTCAGACGATCAGGGAGCTGACGTCCCCTTCCAGTCGATTGTGCAAACGCGTTATTTAGTGCCGCACGCCTGTGTCCTGGTGAGTCTACGCGACAGGCATACTATAATATTCCACTGATTATGCGGGGGTATAAGCTTGTGAAACATCACTCACTGAGCCGTCAGTCCCATTACCACCCTCTTCGACCTCGTCCATTCACGAGATACTTCAGAGACGATGTCGTCGTATGCTCGCTGAATCCTACGAACGATTACAAAACTGTGGGTTGGTCGTATATGGCTCATTGGCGCGTAGTTCCTAAGAAGCGTTTGGCAGTCAGTACTTTCTGGGTTATCGCCATCCCTGATTCTGGAAATATGCAGCCGGTAAGTCTATCTATCAGTACACTCGTCTATTGTCACTCCAATACCGTATCCAGAGCCCTGTCATTTTGGCAATATCAGATTCATCAAGAAGGCTCGTACCAACAGTCGGTGCTCAAGTACACAAATGAAAAGAACGCACAGTTACAGAAACAACTCGATAATGTGATCAGGGAGGGTGCGTAAGCCCCCACCGCACCGAATGTGATCTCCCCTCATACTTGACTCTAAAAGCCAACGGGGAACTGAACCTGCTTAACAATAAGATCCAAGGTACGACGTGTGAAGATAGAATACCGGACAGCTTCTGACGGCCCATTGTAGCACTCGAGCGGGACGTTGAACTCGAGAAACGGAAGAACAGAGACCTCCAAGAAGCTTCTAGGGAACGAGACAAAGAATACCAAAAACTTAAAGCATGCCGCCTTTTCTCACCTCACCTTCCACCGATCCTAATTTGACCCCGGTTAGACTCAGTATGATCGAATGAAACGGAAAGCCCTTCTTGGAACGAACAGCTTCAATCAAGAACCTTCTCTTGAACTCAATTCTGCCGGTACCAACTTGCAGACAGGATCGCTCAGTACCGAAAACATGGGGAACAGATCCAGGAGCTTTACCACAATCGGTGGTGTGGCGGGAAACCTGAATTCGGTCGTGGGCGATATGGAAGCCAATAAGGTACGGTCCCACCAGTAGCGCCTTCTGTCATGGATCGCTCAACGCCACTTCGTAGATGCAACGCACGCCGCTCGTCAGTCGGGTAAATAACAACGGCAACGGAGGGATGCAACCCGTCTCGGCCTGGGCACCACGCCTTAACCAAACTCACAACCCCAACCCCCATTCCCACTCACATGGCCACGGCAGTAACAACCGACAACAGTTTCCCACTCCACGTCCTGTAAACCCGCCACGGACCAACTCGATATCCGATGGGTCTGACAATGGAGCGGGACCCCATTCGCGGCCATCGAGGCTCTCGACACTGGCTTCACACAATAGCTGGCCAAATAATGGCGCCAATATTCCGAACAGAGGTGAGCGCCACTCTTTTGTGGAGAACTCGGGCTCGATGTAATTTGTTTCCCCAAGCCAAACCCTCAGGGAGATTCAGACCCCCAGCCCAGTACAACATCGATCGGTGATAGTGAGAGCGGGGGGATGTGGTTACAGTTCAGCGTCCAGCGTTCAGAACCCAGCAGATATTAGATGTCTAGCTACCTATGTTCAGAAAATAGAGAATCAAGGATAATGAACCTTGAATGGTTGGAACTACGACCATTGCCCCAGGCATAAATATGAGCTTAGGTGCCTGCGACTGCGCCACCGGTTGCTAAGTGGACTCGCTTCGCTCGCATATTAGGTAGACTCGCTCAGATTGCATTATCACATAGGTCCAGTTTGCTTGCATGATTACCTTTCCTTCCCTCACATCCAGTTCTCAGAGTACCATGGGCATTACATGTACAACATGTGAATGTTGAGCATGCACCAGTATATCTATACTAATACAAGATATACTACAAGGATACTCTAAGTCTTACCTTGGGGTGAGAGGAGAGGGAGGCTTAAGAGGAGAGGAGATAGTGGAAGAGAGGAGAGGAGATAGTGGAAGAGAGGAGAGAAGTGATGTATTGCATAGAGCGGGGGACTGCATATTTATACATACTACATAATGCACACAGACCATGTTTGGTTGTGCTTGGTGCCTTAAGGGCACACATGACATAATGGAGGCAGCCATTAAGGTGCCATCAATCCAGATATCCGGATCACTAATAAGTGTGATCTGGATGGTCACTATGGGACCAGTTGACACCATCGACCGGGCACTTTGCGCCTGTTCAACACTCCCCCATGCTAAATGTCCCATTGATAAGATAGTTGTAGATATTGTTGGGGGACATAAAGGCATGTTGCTCAGTGATGCAGGAAGGATCTCAAGACCAAGCATGGCTCAGAACTTAAGGAACTTGACGGACCCAAGGTTTTTTGTCAAAAGGTCTGGGATTTTCATCACCATTGATGAAGAAGAGTTCGGCGAGTTTACACGCTATGACTTCGCAGATATATGTCACGATTTTCACCTTCAACACATTTTCTTCCAAGTTCCAAGCGCCCAAACACTTGCTCAAATCATGACATGGCGTTATCTTATCTTATCTTATCCTTCCTCATTCTCTCTTTCAAATCCTCAAGTCACACAAACAAGACAGGGAAAGCAGATAGTATTGGAATACCGATAAAGAACTATCTACTCACACTGGGGGCGAGGGCTCCTGGAAATGGGTCAGAACATCTCAGGAACATTGAAGGGAGAGGCACAATTTACCTGGCACATTTCTGTCAGGCACATTTCATGCCCATTCTAAATGTAACTCAACCATGCACCCAACATTTTCCCA
>Ga0307511_10000129_pt1 | contig 68792 bp, 52 predicted proteins | sample 13_EM_MG_FD_200266 | JGI IMG/M metagenome (GOLD analysis project Ga0307511, IMG submission 200266) | Populus trichocarpa ectomycorrhiza microbial communities from riparian zone in the Pacific Northwest, United States - 13_EM | ecosystem: Host-associated > Plants > Roots > Unclassified | place... | reverse complement strand
AAAAGCGATCGTTCCCACCAGACGCTTTTTCTTCATCCGCGCGGCGCGAGCCGTGGGAATCACTGCCGATGCGGAAGGAGCAAGCGGAGAGGCTAGCGGCACCGGTGCACCCGTTTTATCCGCAGGAACAGTTGTCGGCTGTCCCACAGGAGGTGCGAGTTTTCCGACCTCTTGCGACTTGGCGAGACCAACTGTTGCCAACGGTTTTTCCACCGGCTGCGCAGGTGCTGCGGGAGGCTTGCTCGTTACTGGAGTCTCGGGCGACTTGACTGTGACAACGGTCGGAGGCAACTGAACTGGCGCAGGTGCCGTTTGCGATCTCTCCACTGTTTTCACCATCGGTGCAGACGGAGTAATCGCGGGAGGCACTTGCACCGGTGCGGGCACGACCTGTGATCTTTCCACCGTTTTCACCACTGGTGAGGATGGAGTAACGGTAGACGGTTTGCTTGCCGTCGGGGTCGCGGGCGCTTTGGCGGCAACTCCTGTCGAAGGCATTGCCGGCGGCTTTGCTTCCGTCTTTGCAATGGACGCGGGTGGCAGGGAAGGTGGCGCTACTTGTTGGCTGGCAAGGCTTCTCTTGGAAAGCACAGGCGGCTTCAGTGCCGGTTTAGTTTCCTCGACTTTAATGGTCGGGCTGGCCGTTGGCGCGGGCGAAGGTTTGCCTTGGGTACTGGTGACAGGCGCAGCCGGGCTCGCAGGCTTGGGCTTTGGTTTGGCCGGAGGAAAAAGAAAAAGCGGTATAACTCTTTTCCGCTGGGCTGTGGGAGCTGGAGTGGGTGTTGCCACCTTGGAGACGGGAGTGGTGGGCGGTAACTTGACGGCGGGCGGAGATCCCGTCTTGACCGGCGCGGAAGTCTTCGGCGTTCCCGGCACTCCGGCAGGCGCAGATGCCTTCGCCATGGGAACAGAAGGAGATTCGGCTTTGCGAGAATCGGTCGGAACCTGTGGAGCGGGCAACTTCTCTGCGGGTTGGGCGGGCGCTTTCCCCACCATCGGCGGAGCGGTCTGGGGCGAAGGCGAAGTCGCTTTTGCGGCTGACTTGGCAGGTGGTAGAGGCGGCGGCTTGACCGCTGCCTTGGCCGTGGCCACAGGAGCCGGGGACGAAAGCACGACCGGAGGTTGCAACGGCATCGGCGAAGCAACAGGAGTAACCGGAGGCAGGACGGTGAGCGGCTTGTCCGCCGATGGCGCGGCTGGCGGCTTGGTTTCACCGGCAGACTTGGAAGCACCGCTTGCCGGTGCCTGCTGGGAACGCGAGAAAACTTCCAGGGTCTGCAAATCGCCTTTGACCGAAAGTAGCTCTCCCGGCTCGAGATGCTTCCATCCTTCCGGTGGAGCTTCCGGTTCCTGCTTTTCCTCAGCGGGAAAGATAGAACCCTCCGAAGCATCCGGGTTAAGCGCCGGTGGTTTGTTAACCGGAGGAACGGCGGAAGCCGCTGCGGGCTTGGGTCCACTTTTCGTTTCTTCCAAACGCTTGGCTGGAAGAGGCGGCGGTGAGGATTTAGGCGCCGGAGTCACAGCTTCCTTGGCGATAGGTTGCGGAAGCGCCGTCGTCTCACGCTTGGCCACCGGTGGCATTGTGATGGGCGAACTTTGCAACGAGGTCAACCGGGGCAACGTCCCCGTCGCGGTCTTTGGCGGCAATTTTATTTCCGGCGTGCCGCCAATCTGCGGCAACGTCGTCAAGGGTGGTTGCTTGAGCGGCAACGCTGGCGGCCTCATCAACGGCACGAAAGGAGCCGACGGCTGCTTGGGTTCTCCCGGAGAGGCCAGGGGAGGAGGCTTCGCCAACGACGAAAGCATCACCACCGGTTTCGTGGGCGAGGCCGTCTTGTCCTGTCGGGCGGGCGGCAGGATGTTCTTATGCGGTCCTTCCGCACCAGTTCCCTCTGGAGGCGGCGAAGGAGGCTTGGAAACATCGTCCGGCCCTGAAATATTATCCGCCATAATCTTCCAGGTTCAGATACACGCCAAGAATCGACACCGGCAGGCCCATCGATTGACGTGCTGCCAGTAATTGACTCGTGGCGTAAATCCCCTCGAGAGGCTTGGGCAAGGTCAAACGCACCAGCGCATCGACAGTTCCGCCCCGCGCAGGTTGGGCACGAAGGGAAAGCTGTTCGGCATGGATTGGAGCCTCTGGCATACAGTTAAGCAGCATTTTTACCGCATTTACCGTGGATTTGCACTTGATTAAAATCAAGATTCGGTTGGCTTCGATGGCAGCTCCTTTACCGCGAGGTATCACAATAAAGATTCTGCGGGCCAGGGAAACCGCTGCTCCGGGGCTTGACGAGAAATCGCCCGCAACCGTGAAACGTTCGAAAAACTGTTGCCGTCCAGCCGTGGTCCGAAACACCCGAATCAAATCCTCCCCCGTCAATAAAACCAGGGCCAGCGCCCCCGAATGAAGTCCCTTCGCCAATTCCGACCAGGTCTTCTTGAGTGAAAATTCATCGCAGGCGCCGAAGTACCATCGGCCGGGCAGCAGCACCGTGGCGGCACTGGACTGAGGAAGACCTATCGCAGCCTGCCCTTGCGCGGCCCGGGAGCTGGAAAGAATTTCGCGATAGATGGCGGTGACCGCACGCGGCGGCAGTTTGCCCCGACTTAAACGCACGACGCGTTTAAGAAGTTCTCCTTCCCGTTCAGGAACGTAAATAACTGCCCGATGACGGCGCTTGATCTCGCCGATCTGACCGGAAAGTTTAGTCCGTTGCTGGAGAAGCTGAAGAATCTTCAGGTCGATCCGATCCACCTGATGCCGCAGCCGTTGCATCTGCTGGGACAAGGCCGACGTCGAGTTGTTGTTGTTCTGGGGGGGCATGAGGAGGTTCGGGCGGCTGTAACCGGCGCAATTCATCGGCATTAGGAAGCTCTTCGAGACTTTTCAATCCAAAAAGCTCCAGGAAAAGTGGCGTCGTTTCGTACAAAAGCGGGCGGCCGGGTTGCTCGGAACGGCCCGCAACGCGAACGACCTTGCGTTCCAGCAAAGTAGCCAGCACACCATCGACCGCCACACCGCGAACCGCTTCAATCTCGGCCCGGCCAATCGGCTGGCGATACGCGATGACGGAAAGAGTCTCCAGCGCAGGCTGGCTGAGGCGCTGGGCCTTCGGCTGATCGAAGAGCTTGTTCGTCCAGACCGCATATTCGGGCCGGGACTTCAATTGATAACCACCGGCAATCCCCTGAACCATGAGGCTCGAGCCATCGGCTTCGAGCTGTTGGCGCAATTGCTCGACCACTGCCTCCACTTCATCGGTGGAGATTTTTTCGTGGGCAGTCGTTTCAGATGAGGGAGAAAATTTTGCCGCCTCACGAAAAGCATGGGCAATGGCTTTGGGGGTCAGGGGCCGATCCGTGGCAAAGAGCAACGATTCGACAATACGGGTCAAGTCCATCTCACCATCTTCAAAAAACTGCGGGCAAAAGGCAAGAACGGGCGGAAGTTATTTGATGGGCCGATAATTTGCCGCGGGAGTACTTGAGCCTTTAGCAAAAGGCTGCTCTCCGTATTCTGTCATCCTGAGCCTGTCGAGGGATGACGAATTTTTGGAAGCGGTGGATTTTTTCCAATAATCCAATGTCCAACGGATTACATTTTATAACCGAAGAAGTGGTTGGTCTTGATGCAGTCGGCCACTTCGGGAGGGACCATCTGTTCCCAGCTGTGATCGTGATCCCGGATCTTGGCCAGAATGGCCCGCGAGAAAATCCCGAGGTATTCCTTGTGATAATTCTCGATCGCCTCGATGTAGCCGCTTTCCGCCAGGTGCTTGAAGAGGTGCACGAGATGCTCCGGCACCTCGACGTCACGGGCCGTCGTGAGTTGGTCCAGTGACGCATCCAGGAACGGATAGACATAGAGCTTGAGATCGTTTTTAAAGAGACGCCCAAACGATTCGAGAATGCCGCCCTCGAGCGTATCGTAATACTTCACGTCGAAGAGTTCCTTGAGATTGGGAATGCCGAGGACAAGCCCGATCCGGCTCTTCGTATAGCGTTGAAGATAAGCGGCGAGCTTGTAGTACTCGGCATAATTGGAAATGAGCACCATCTTGCCCACCGCCGTAATCGTGTCGGCGCGGGCGAGGAAATCGCGGTGATCGATGGCCCCCGTCGTGAGGAGGTTGCGCATGGTGATTTCCATCAACTCGACAATCTCCTCCTGCTTCACCTCGGCATCACGCAGGAACTGCTGGCGCGCGCCGTCGAGCATATCGAGATTCACGTGAGTCACAGGACGAAAGCTGCCGCGCTCGACCAGAATCGGTTTCTTGTGCAGGACCTCGGACGGCTGGAGTACTTCGCCGTTAGCCCCGATGAGCGCCGCATTGGAGAGCCCCTTCTCGACCAGTTGCAGGCTCATGAGCCGGTTATCGACGTTGCTGAAATAAGGCCCGATGAACTTGATCATGTCGACCTCGAGGCGGGCGGTGGAAAGGCCATCGAGCAGCGAAGCGATCAGCTTTTCCGGCTCACTGTGAAGGTAGAAAGCGCCGTAGGTGAGGTTGACGCCGATGATGCCGAGCGCTTCCTGCTGCTGCAGGTTTTCCTTATCGAGCATGTTGACGTGGATGATGATCTCGCTCGGACGAGCGGCGGGCTGAAGCTGGAACTTGATTCCCATCCAGCCGTGACATTCGTTGGTCCCCAGATAATTGCGGGCCGACACGGTATCGGCAAAAACGAAGAAGGACGTATTCTCGCCCCGCTTGGCGTTGAGCCGCTCGATCAGCAGAGCGAACTCGTAATCGAGCATGTTCTGCAACCGCACCTGGCTGACATAACGCTCGCCCTTCCCGTAAATGGCATCCGAAAACGCCATATCATAAGCGGAAATCGTCTTGGCCAAAGTGCCGGACGCGCCCCCCACGACGAAGAACCAACGGGCCACTTCCTGTCCCGCCCCGATTTCGGCGAACGTGCCGTAGAATCGCTTGTCGAGATTGATCTGGACCGCTTTTTCATGCGTGGTGATGGTCGTGGTGTTCAGTTGCTGCATTTCCATACGCTTCGTGATTTTGGGTGGTTAAAGCTCAATAACGGACAGCTTGAGCGTGGCAAAAACCGGCCATCTGGCCAGCCCGATCATGTTACATTCTGGGGCGCAAACCGCCGCTACTGAATGACCAGATCCACCGTGCGAGGCACGGCACGATAGACGTAGGAACGACAGAAATAGATGATGTCATCGCTGATGCGGACACAGGTTTGCCGCCAGCGGGCCGCCGCATCGAGAATCTTGGTGCAATCGCGCAATCCCTCCAGCCGCACTCCGGCTACCTGGACTTCCAGCGCATCGCCCAGCCGCTCCTGCAACAAGGGATAAAACTCAAGCTCGTAGGGCGCGCGCGCCGCGATTTCCGAAAGCGAGATGGAAACACGAGGCGGAACAATCAGGCTTTTATGGGCAATCTCATCAAAGCCAATGCCCACCAGCGAGCGTCGCACCATCTCCCTCAGTTGATCGAGCGGCAGGGCGGGAGCGACCCAATCGTTCTCCAGGTAAACCGCGATGGCCCGCGCCACTTCCGGCGCCAGATGCCAGCGATGATGCCCGGCCGCGGCGGCGGCATGCTCGATCGATTCGGCCAGCCAACCCTCGGAAAGAGGCACGAGCCGGTCGTTCTTCCAAATCACATGGGGGAGGCGTTGGGGCAGGGCGATCATCAAGAACCTTTCCGATCATGCGGAAAAAACAAAATAAATTGACCGACGTCCGTCATCCCGAGCGGAGCGCACGCTCGCGTGCCGCGAAGTCGAAGGATCAGTTCAGTCGTCCTGCAAAAACCAACCGAACTGATCCCTCGACAAGCTCGGGATGACTGGTTCGGGTGATATTTTGTTAGGTACGTCATGCTAGGACTCCAGACTCAGACTTTGGACTTCGTTGACGAATTCCTTGATGTCGCGGAACTTGCGGTAAACCGAGGCGAAACGAACATAGGCCACCTCATCGAGACGGCGCAAATGCTGCATGATTTTGTCTCCGATGGCTCGGGTTGGGATTTCATCGCCATGGGCTTTGACCAGTTCATCGATCATTTCATTGACGGTGCGTTCGATCGTTTCGCGGTTAACGGGGCGTTTTTCACAAGCTTTATCGATCCCGGCGGTCAATTTGCGCCGGTCGAAGGCTTCATAACGCCCATCCCGTTTTAAAACTCGTAAATCGTCCCGTTCAATTTCCTCATAAGTGGTAAAGCGATGCTCGCAGGCGAGGCATTCCCGCCGACGCCGGATTACGGTCTCATCTTTAATGGCGCGTGAATCGATCACCTTATCATCACGAGCCTGACATTTAGGGCAACGCATCTACCTGTGGTGGTGGTTCGGTTATGAATATCACAACCGCTGGTGGCGTCAAGCTTATGCGCGGTGGCCCAATCAAACGCTCACCTACTCGTGAAGACATTAAGCCAATTTATCTACCCCACCTAGGAAGGCATGCTAAGAACGAAGCTCAGGCACGTATCCGTCTTCGTATTTTTCGATCAGAACACCAATAACTTCCATGAGGGAGGCAAGGGGATGATTTTCATCCTCTCCCACTTCGTCAATCAAACCGTCGAGCAACGCAACCAAGTCCCGATATTCCTTTTCGGAGTGAGGGACATGCAGGGTGTCCGATAAAGACGGCCACGTCTGCTTGGTTTTATCGATTTGCGCGAGTGTCATTGGTTTTTCCAAGTACCTTTATCGTAATCCCGATGCGTTAGAATAGCACGAATGTAAACCCGTCCGTGATTATAATGTAAGGCTGCAATGAGGCTGTATTTGTTACCACCGATATTGAAAACCGTCTTGTTCGTCACCTGATCGGCACTTGGAAAAATTTTTCGTAATTCCGTAAAGTTGGCAAATCGACTGGTCTTCATGATCCGGTACCAGTGTTCCAAGGCACTTAGCGAGTCCGGATATTTGAGCGCGAATTCGTTCAACCGTTTTCAAGTGATAACGTGCATGGGAAAGAGCCACTCATTGACTACCTCCGTAAAATCCTCTGCGCCTGGGCGTCGATTTCCCACGCCTGCTCCAGGGTCGGACTGAGCACGCAGTAGTGGCCCATCTTGCGCCCGACACGCGGCTCGCTCTTGCCATAAAGATGTAACCGCAAGCCGGGCAGAGCGAGCAGGCCCGGCCAATTGGGCGTGCCATTGGCCCAGACATCGCCGAGCAGGTTGCGCATGAGAACGGGCGAAAGGAGACGCGTTTCACCCAGGGGCAGCCCGCACACGGCACGCAGTTGCTGCTCGAACTGGCTGGTGACACAGGCGTCGAAACTGTAGTGGCCCGAGTTGTGGGGTCGCGGAGCCAGCTCATTCACCAGCAGCTCCCCTTTCCTGGTCAGGAAAAATTCAACGGCCAGGAGACCCACGACATCGAGTCGCGTGGCAATTTCCATCGCGATGGACTGGGCTCGGGCGAGGATGCTCGCGGCCAGCGGGGCGGGTGCGACCGAGGTGGCCAGGATATGATTTTCGTGTTCGTTGACCGTGGGAGGAAAAGCCAACGTCTGGCTTTCGCCGTTTTCCGGTGCCTGACCACGCCCGACGACAACCGAAAGTTCCGCCGCAAAAGGAATCCACGCCTCCACCACGCCCGCGCGATTACCGTGCTGCTCCCAGACCAGCGTCAGGTCCGTCTCCGGGGAAATCTTTTGCTGGCCCTTGCCATCGTAACCAAAGTCGGCCGTTTTCAGGACACAGGGGAAGCCAAGCTCCGCCACTGCCGCGCGCAACTGGATCTCATCGTAGACAATCCGAAAAGGCGCGACGGGAAAATTGTGCCGCTGAAGAAATTCCTTTTCCCTCTGACGATTTTGCGTGATGTAGAGGACATCGCGCCCGGGCCTGAGGGCCACCTTCGGCGCGAGCGCATCGAGCGCAAGCACGGGGATATTTTCGAACTCGTACGTCACGACATCGACCCCGGCAGCGAATTCAAGCAGCGTCGGAATATCAGTGAAGGGAACGTTAAATTCGCGGTCCGAAATCTGGCCCGTGGGACTGTCGGGCGTCGGATCGACTGTGTGCACGCGATAGCCCATCTTTCGCGCCGCCAGGGCAAACATGCGCCCCAGTTGACCTCCACCGAGGCAGCCTATGGTCGATCCAGGGAGAATGGGCTCGCTCTTCATTTAGCTTTGGAAGGCAGTTTCTGGGCGCGAACGGCGCGCGTTTGTTTGACACGAAACCATTCCCAGTTCCGGCGGAGTTTTTCGTCCTGCAAAGCCAGAATCGAAATGGCCAGAAGCGCGGCATTCTTCGCGCCCGGCTCGCCGATGGCAAGCGTCCCCACCGGCACGCCTGCGGGCATCTGGGCAATCGAGAGAAGCGAGTCGAGTCCCTTCAGCGCCTTGCTTTCCACTGGCACGCCAAGCACCGGCAACGTCGTGAAGGCCGCCGCCATGCCGGGTAAATGAGCCGCGCCGCCTGCACCTGCGATGATGATTTGCAATCCGCGCTGCTTCGCCGAAGCGGCATACTCGGCCAACCAGTGAGGCGTGCGATGGGCCGAAACGACATTCTTCTCGAACGGCACGCCAAACTCCTTCAGGACGATCGCTGCCGCCGAGAGTGTTTTCCAATCCGAAACGCTGCCCATGATGATGCCCACCCGTGCCCTGGATGCCGATTTTGCCTTCATTTCTATATTCAAAACCACTCGCTTGCGTTGGCGAGGTTAATTTATGCCCCGGAACCCGTCATCCACGACTAGCTTTCAGTTTCATGAACTTCGAATAACTCGGGCACAGGTCCTTGAGTTCGCAACCGGGGCAGTCGGGATTCTGCGCCTTGCACCGACGGCGCCCGTGAAAAATCAGCCAGTGGGAAAAAAGCGTCCACCTCTCCTGCGGAACGAGCTTCATCAACACCGGCTCGATTTTCTTCGGGTCAATCTCCTTCGTCAGTCCCAGCCGCATCGAAAGCCGGGCGACATGCGTATCGACGACCACGCCGACATTCTGTCCGAAGGCATTACCCAAGACGACATTCGCCGTTTTGCGCCCCACCCCAGGCAAACGCACCAGCGCCTCCATATTAGCAGGGACATTTCCATCATGCTCGTCGACCAACAATCGGCAACAGGCGCGGATATTCTTCGCCTTGTTGCGATAGAGGCCGATGGCCCGCAAATCGTTTTCGAACTCCACCGGATCAGTTTCTGCATAATCGCGTGCGCTGCGATATTTTTGGAAAAGCCGGGGCGTGACCTTGTTCACCTGCACGTCGGTGCATTGCGCGGAAAGAATGGTGGCGATGAGCAACTCCAGCGGGTTGGAAAAGTTCAGCTCGCAATGCGCGTCAGGATAAATGCGGGGCAGAACCTCGCAGAGAGCCAGCGCGCGTGCAGCGGATGTCATCTTTTTCAAATAGGTTTTCCTTCCATCATCCCGAGCTTGTCGAAGGATCAGTTCGGTTGTTTTTGTCCGAAGCAGAACTGATCCCTCGACAAGCTCAGAATGACGGATGACTTCAGTCAAAATCGGGGAATGACTTTGGTCACCGTCACGGCCCAAGTTTGGCGGCGGCGGCCTGCGCTTTGGCCACCCAATCAGGCGCAGTCTTGGCGTAGGGACCCTTCGCATCGGTGAGCAGGGCATACTGAACCTTCGCATTGGCCTTGTCCCCCGCCTTATCATAGACCTGCCCCGCATCGAAAAGCCCCTCCGCGCTCAAGGCCGGTGTCGCCGGGCCAAAAAGGGTATTCACCTGCTGATAATAATGGACCGCCGATTCCGCCGTCCCCTGAGCGACCGGGGTAATACCATTTCCGGTTTTCTCCAGCACTCGACCATAACCGAGCATGGCCTTGGCCTGCAAAACATAGCTGGCCTGCGGCGAACGCATCAAGGTCGCATACAGCTGCTTGGCCGTGGCGTTGTCTCCTGTTTGCTCAGCGGACAGGGCGAGTCCGTAATTGGCATCCATAATATGCGGATGCCATGCGGCTCCACCGTTGAGTGCCTTCATCTTGGAAAAATAGTCCTTCGCCTTGGCCACATCGCCCTGGGCAAGATAAGTCGCGCCCAAACCATAATTGGCATCCGCCAGCGCCGCCTGGTCTTTCGCATCCGCCTGGCTGAGCAGGTTATTGTAGACATCCAACGCCGTCGGATAATCCTGACCCGCAATCAACAATTCGCCGTATTGATTGGCCTCCTGACGGGTCAGGATCAATCCAGGGCTGGCGGCCAATGCTTTTTTAAACTGATCCAGCGCCGCCGAATATTGTTTACCTCCATCCTTCTTGATAAAGACCAGTCCCGCCTTGGCCAGTTCGACCCGCGTTTGCATCTCAGGCGCGGCCAAGCCAGCTGTAAGCTTGCCTAAATAATCCTCAAAACCGGCATCGATCAGCAAACCCCAGGAACGACGCTGAACCAGCACATCGTTCAAGCCTGAAAACGCGTCGCCCACCGCCACCAACTGATCGGAAGAATTTTTCAGCGTATCGAGATAAGCCTGCTCAGTGGAGCCCAATCGTTTCTGCGCCTCCGCGCGATCTTCATCCTTTTGCAACGATTGATAAGCTCCCATCGCCTTGGCCGCCAACAGCCAAATACCTCCTATTTTGTTGCGGGCCGCTGCCGCCACCTCGGGCTTCGGGGCATTGATCAACGGTTGGTATTGCGCAATGGCCTCAGTAAATTTTTTCTGCTTCACGTCGACCGGACTTACCGCATCCGCCGCCTGAAGGATATAAGTATAAGCCTCGGGGAAAGCCTTGCGCAGGTCGTCCGCCGCCTGAATCATCTCCGGCACCTTGCCTGCGCGTTGATAAGCGCCGACAATGTAGTAGAGAGCGAAAGGTGCGGCATCGTCCTTCGGGTATTTACGCGCCACATCCTGCAGAGCTGCAATTGCCGCCGGATCCTTTTTCTGATCCATCGCAATGGCACCCAAAACCATGATGCCAGGCAGCGCCTTGCTCTCCGGGTACTTGGTCACGAACGCCTTGCTTTCGCTAATGACATCGTCGAACTGCTTCAAGGACTGGAGAGTCTGGATGTAACCGGCGGCACCGGCGGCCTGCAGTTCCGCACTGGCACTCGTGTTCTCTTTCACCTTCTTGTAATCCGCCAGCGCCCCCTTGAGATCACCCTGCCCCGTCTCGATTCCGGCATTGGTCAGCAGGAGCTGATTGGCCACGGGACTTTGAGGATGTTGCGCCACGTAGTCATCGACGACCTTCTTGGATTCATCCAATCGATTCAGTCCCAGCAACGCCTGCGCCTTCACTGAGATCACCGGCCCAACATAGCGCCCTTCGGAAAAGTCCTTGAGACTCCGATTCGCCTGCACCAGCGCCCCGTTAAAATCCTTGCGTTGCAGCAACCCGGCCGCCATTTGATAGCTGATGCTGTCAGCCTGGGGATCGTTGGCATGCTTGCCTAAATAGGCGGTCAGCGCCGCATCGGCTTTATCGGTCTGCCCCCCCAACGCATAAGAATAGAGCAACTGAAAATCGATTTCCTGGGCCTGCTCCGGCGTCAAGGTGGCTTGGGCCAGACGATGCAAAACCGTGCGTGCTTCGTCGGACTGCTTCATGGCGTTGTAGCATTCCCCGATACGGATCAATGCCCCGATGATTGGATCAACCCCACTCTTCAAATCCTTGAGCCGACCTTCCTCACGGTCGATGAGACGGCTATTTTCATTCGCCAGGGCCGCCCCTCCATTTTGCAATTGTTGCTGGGATGATGCTCTCAGCTCATCGAGCCGCTTTTGCTGCAGCTGAACCATGTCATCCTTGCGTTTGATCAAACGGAACGCATCGAGCGCCTTTTGATAACCGCCCGTGTCGGGAAGCTCCAACGGCGCAAGCAAGCCATAGAACACTTCCGCTTTGTTCATATTGGCCTCATTCGCCTGGACTAGGGCATTCGGATCATTACTAACCTGATCAAAACGTTCCAATGCCTTTTGAACCAAAGCCTTGATTTCATCCGGGGTCTTCTTGGCTTCGCCTGCTTTGTTCGCCTCGACCGCATAAAGAGTCCCCAAACGCAGCAGATAATCGGGACGCTGCAAGCTGGTATTAAAAGGCGGCTGCAACAACAGCAAAAAGTCCTTCTCCGCGTCGCTATAATCCTCCCGCTGGAATTGGGCCAGGGCACGATAGTACAGCGCATCTTCCATGTAATCCCGATTATCTGGCGTGGGAGAAGCGGTGATCAGGTTGATCAAGTCCGTGAATGAAACCACCGCCTCCGTAAACATGCTCTTCTGCTGCGTTTTATCGGTCAGCTTGCCTGTCTGCGAAAACTGGGCCAGCCCGGTATAAAAAAGTGCCGGAGCGCGGAACTCGGACTTGACCATTTTCACCGTGAGCTTCGATAGGCGATCGACAGCCTTGGGATAATCGCCCATGTGCAAATAGGCATAACCAGTCCTTAACCGGATGCTCTCGATATTGGGAGTCGTGGGATAACCGGTAAGTATCTGGTCGAAATTCTGCACCGCTGTCGCGTAGTCATTGGCAGAAAGCGCATTACTCCCCTTGGTGTAGAGATCACCGGCCGCATCACCCCGAACCAAACCCACAGAACAAAGCACGCCAACTGAGCCAATTAAAAACCATTTCACAACTTTTACTTTGTTGGCATATCCCGAGGTAATAAAGAAAAATTAATCTTAATCGCGCACCTTTTCCAGAACAGGTTTTATTTATCGGCGCATCAACCAAGCCAATAATGTCAAAACCACGCTGACGAGAATGCAGGTCGTCACGGGAAAATACACCCGGAAATCTCCATTCCGATAAAAAATATCGCCCGGCAACCGGCCCAGCCAACCGAAACCGCGTCCCGACCAAAGCCACGCCCCCACCGCAACCAAAACAAGGCCGACGATCACCACCATTTTCCCGATATCCTGCATGACTTGAATTTAGCGGGTTTACGCGGCCCTTCAATTCTTCGGTATTTCCCGGGCAATCGGCACCGCCTGCCCCCAGCGCTCCTGCGCGGACTGCGGACACTCCTCGGGCAGGATGGCATAGTCCCGTTGCATCGACGCAAAAAGTTCGCGCCAGGCCGCGACAATGCGTTCCCGCAATTCTTCCCGCGATGCGTTTTTGTCCGGCGGCAATGACTTTCCCACCCGCACCCAAACCCGGGGCCGCTGCGGCCACTTTTTCAAGGCGTACAATTGGTCCGACCCGATAATCACCATCGGAATCACCGGCACATCGGCCATCTTCCAAAGCGAAGCCGTGCCGATGGGCAACTCCGCCCCGCCCAACACCGACGTCTTGCCATGACGAATTCCCTTCTCCGGAAAAATCCCCACCAGATTTCCCGCCTTCAGTCGCGCCAGCGCGGTCCGCAGCGAACCAAGATCGTTCTTGGTCCGGTCGACAGCAAAAACATGCCCCCACTGCATCATCTTTCCAAAGACGGGAATTGCCAGCAACGGCTTGTCCGCCATGAAATGAATCACTCGCGGGAATTTCGCCGTCATGAACGGCGGATCGAAATGACTGATATGATTGGAAATGACCAATCCCGGCCCGCTCTTCGGCACGAGATCCATCCCGGAATAGCAGGGACGCGAGCCCACGCGCAGGGGCAATAAAAACACCTCCCGGGTAAAATAATAAAAAAAGTCGCCCATGAATTAATCCGCCGTCTTCCAGAAAAAGGTAATTCGAGCCTTAAAGCAATCCGTGCTTTTGAAAAACCTTCCCCAATAATTCCGTCGGCAACCCGATCACGTTCGTGCGCGAACCTTCCACCCGCTCGACGATCCACTCCCCTTGCTCCTGCAAGGCGTAACCGCCCGCCTTATCGAGCACGTTCACTGTCGCCAGATATCGCTCAATCGCCTCATCCGATAGCACCCGAAAAACAACCCGCGAAACTTCATGAAAAAGTTCTTCCCCACCATCCGGCATCCGCAACGCACACCCGGTAATCACCTCATGCATATGTCCGCCCAAGGTCTTAAGAAATTCCCTCGCCTGCTGCGGTGAAGACGGCTTTCCAAAAATACGACCGTCCAGGGCGACCACCGTATCGGCGCCAAGCACCCAGCGTCCGGGCTGCTGCCTCATCATCGCCGCGGCTTTACGCCGTGCATTTTCCCGCGCCAAATCAACGGGACTCAAATGTGGTGACGTCCTCTCATCGAGTTCATCGACCTCCGCGCCCCTCACTTCAAAAGGAATTCCCAATTCCGCCAGTAATTCGCGGCGACGCGGAGAAGCGCTCGCCAGGATGATCGGTGCAGTCAAAGCCATCCTTGAAATCTGCCCCTGCTTTTCGGCAGACCCTATCTATTTATGCAGAATTTTGTGCAACGCACCCAGCAATGTTTTTGCCGTAAAAGGCTTGCACAAAAAATGATTGGCCCCGGCCTCGGCTGACTTCGCCAGATTTGCCTCCACGCCCAAGCCGCTGACTGCGATGACCTTCACCTCCGGCTTGATCTTCAACAACGCCTGAATGGTGGAGACACCGTCCAGCTTGGGCATCATCAAATCGGTCATCACCAGGGAAATTTCATCCTTGTGCTGAATAAATTGAGCAAGAGCCACCGCGCCATCTTCCGCCGTAAGTACACGATAGCCGTGGAATTCGAGCATCTCCCGCGTACTATCCAGCAAGCTTGGCTCGTCATCCACAAGCAATACCATTTCACCATGCCCACTCGGCATGTCTTTGCTTTCCGCTGTCAGTCCCAAGGCAGACGTGCTCGTTTCCACAATCGCCTTGGTCAAGTCCCGCAATTCCGCTTCCTCCCGCTTGCGTTCGGTAAGATCGCGAACGGCGGCCAGGAGACATTTGCGCCCGCTGTACTCAAAGGAACTGATCCGCGCTTCAACCGGAAAGGTCGTGCCATCCTTTCGTTTATGAAGACCCGAAACTGTAATCCTCTCGCCTTTCATCACCTTGGCGCCATGGGCCAGTAAAATTTCCGGCTTCAAACCCACCTCGATATCCGGCATGGAAAGCTTCAGTAATTCCTCCCGATCATACCCAAGGCACTCGCAGGCCGATTGGTTCACATCCACAAATCGACCGTTGGTCTCATGCACGAACAACGCGTCGGGAATGTGATCGAACAGATTTCTGAATCTCTCGCGGCTTTCCTGCTCGGTGCTGCCTGCCGGATCCATTTGATTTTGCATGACGCTTATTTTACTTCCTGCCCCACACGGAAATCACGCCTCAAACAGATCGTTGTTTATCCGTTTCTGCTCTTTGCGCTGACTTTCCTCTATCTGTTGCATGATAGCATACAAGTTAAGTTTTAGCGACGGATTTTAGAGGCTGTCCGAAAAATAGGCATGGGTCACGCCGAAAGGATTTTTGCCTCTGGACAAGAAGCCGAGCGAGGAGGAGGGACCTTGCGTCGAAACGTTCGGCTGAATAAGGGAAAATAACCCCACTTGAGTGTGGTCTTGAGTACCAAGAAGCTGCACCTGAATTTGTTTTACCGTGACCTTGGCATTCCGCCTGCATGGTTGAACCATTTCATTTTAAGATAATTGATAAGGCTACATCGCCAGCAGGGAAACAAAGGCAGGAATGGGGCCATTCAAGGAGGCCGATCTCTGCGATTTCGGGTTGAGTGGCTCAGGTGTTTCCGGTGCGAGCGCGGCTTGGGGCTGCGAGCTCAACTTGCCGCTAGGCATTGTGTCCACCGCCAAATCGCCGAGGGCGAATTGAATGCCGTTGAGATAAACCTGCAGGACTTGCGGCGTCCAATACATGCTCGGATTATGGCCAAACGAACAGTAGAAGACGCGTCCGCCGCCATCGACCTGCTTGACCCAGCAGATGGGAAAATCGTTGTCCGTGCGATGAATACTCTTGGGGTCGCGCGCATTCTGCGGCTTGGACATGTCGAGACTCAGGAGTACACGCACATCGTTGCGATCGTACGGCGCGCGCATCTGGTAGATCTCGTCGTTGACCCAGAATCCTTTGCCGCCAAATCCGGCGACGACCGGATGCGTGGGGTCATCGATCTTGATGGCTTCGACATCGCCTCCACCCCAGGGGTGGCCGTCGAATTTTCCGCCCAGCAGCGCCTGTCCTTCCGGCCAGGTGGGGAAATTATCCGTGGCGGAATGGATGCCGATCACTCCCTTGCCTGACTTGGCGAAATCGAGCAGGGCCCGACGTGCCGCCGGATCGGCGAACTTCAATCCGGTCGTATTGTTGAAGAGGACCGCGTCGTATGGGGCCAACTTGTCCGGCGTGAAGACGCCCATGTCTTCGCTGAAATCGGCGGTGAACGCGCCGGTCTTTTCGCCGATTTCCTTCATCGCTTCGTTGCAATAGGGAATGGAACCGTGAACGAAACCTTCCGTCAGATAGAAGACGAGTAGTTTGCGCGGCTTGGCCGGCTTGACCGTGGCCTGGGGCAGCGCGGCTTGGATTTTGGCGAGTTCCTCCGGTTTGAGGGGAGGAAAGACGTGGCCCAATTCCGCTGAAGCGTTTGAGGCCAGGAGGGCGAAGAAGAGGAAGGAAAGAAGTTGTTTCATAAATTTCGATGTTTAGACGGGCAGAATCGCTTTCATATTCCCAATGCCGTCTTCTTATTCTCAATGTGCTGCGAGCTCGGCAGGTGTGAACTTGGAGATCGCCTGAATTTCCGGCGGATATTCCTTGAGAGCCTGAATTTCCACCCGGCGATATTCGATCTCAGCACCTTCGGATTGCAGTTGGATTTGTCCAGAACTGAGAGGAACCCATCTGTTATTACCAATATTGGCCATGGTATTTCTCAGGACCATGTCCACATGGCCATTGACCACGGCAACCGAAGTCTGCCCCAGCGTATAAAGCTCCAGGGTATTCCATTCCCCATTGGGAACTTCAAAGCTACCCCTCAAATGAGGAAGTCCCCCTACTTTTTCCAATGTGCCCGCTGGATCATAACTTCTGTTGCCGGGATCCTTGGGATCATGATGCTGAACGGTGGCATCCGCGTTTGTCCCCGACAGGCAATAAAGATCTCCCATGTCCGCTTCCTGCACCTGAAATTCCAGGCATCGCTTCCAAACCTTCCAAAAAGCGCCGTGAGGACCTGTACAATGGTAAAGAATGCCGCTATCGCGCTTCTCCTTCAGCTTCGGCTCCCACTTCAATTGCCCCCACCGGACCTGGCAGCGAAAATGATAATTGGAGTAGGAGTTAAGAGTAGTCAGTCCGCCAAAGATTTGTCCCGTGATATGCAGAACGGGCTCTCCCGAGTCAGTCTGAATCGTAAAAACATGCAGGGGATCATTGTTTAGCCCCAGCGGTGTTCCTTCATGTCCATCCTCGCTGACAGGCGTTCCCGGGGGCAAACCGGTCACCGTTTTATGAGGCACCCCCATCCACAACTCCCAATTGGATAGTGTTGCATCCAGGAGTGGTTTCCATTCGGGGCTCAGAGTACCAGCGGGGGCCAGCCCCAGCTTTGATTCGGTATCCGCGGGAGCATCGGCGGCCATGCTTAGTACAGGCAGTCCCAGCAGAAAGAGAAAAACCGGGGCAAGTAGAAGCCACTTTTTTCCGCAACAAAAGTCGCAAACGCAATAAATCATGCCTGAAGCATACTGCGATTATTTTATTGGATCGTCCGTGAATGGAAGCAAAGTATCCGGTATCTTAAGATATCGGCAAATGGCGTCATTTGCCACCAAGAGGCTTCCTCTGTCGATAGCTTATCGGAGACATCCCGTTAAATTTTTTAAATACGACATAGAACTGACTGATGCTTCCAAAGCCCGAATCCAGGGCCACATCTAGGATCTTTTTATCCGTGCGTTGAAGCAATTCCCTGGCGTAGGCCAGCCGATATTCCGCAAGGTACTTGTTCGGAGTTTTTCCGGTGGCCCGACGAAAAATATCCCAGATATAATTGGGATGAAGGTTGCAGGCTTTTCCCAAATCAGCCAGTTGAAGGGGTGATTGAAAGTTTTCCACCAAGTACGTAAATATTCGGCTGAGGTGATCCCGATGCGATTCGTTTTTATCCGGCTTTTTACTCCAGGCTTCCGGGTCTTCGGCGGCAAAGTCAGCCAAGTGTAAAAATTGACTTTGAATCTCCCTTTCGGTAGCCCGGGAGAGATTGGCTATTTTCCCATCCAAAATACGTTTCTTGAGTAAACGAACAATCTCCAGGGTCTCAGCTGTTTCAGGAATCACTGCCAAATCCCCTTTCAAAATTCGCCGTAAAAATGAATGTTCAAACTCCCAGTTAAGAAAGAAGTGCAAGGGGATATAAAGGATCAGGCATTTCCTGGGAGGTTTCAGCAATTGGTGAGGATAGGCACCCCAAAAAAGTAGGATATTGCCTTGAGAAAAATGATAGATATTGCCTCCAAGAGTACGGGAACAAGAACCTTTCTCTATGTAAAATAGTTCAACTTCGTGATGCCGATGGGACTTGTCCATGGCATAGACACGGCCATAGCGCCCCGAAAAACCAAACGGGTAAAAGTCATCATCACGCGTGAGTTTTTTCATCGCCTTTGCCGACGAAAACCAAACACGGCGCTTATTTCAATGCAACCTTATTCAGCCATCTAGATCAGTCGATTTAAGGGAAGGGTAAATACCAGGTTTTCACTACACTTCCATCTTTCCTGAAACACCTTTCTCGAAAATCGGGACGGAAGGTGTCTGGACGAAACATTGGCTATCCGCAATCGATCACGGTGGACAATGTTTGGAGTTTCGTCACTTGGTTAGGAAGCGAAAAACGGCTGTCGGTGTGTCACTGTCTAAGGAACCGCGCAGGTTACGGGATCACGCCAAACAGCCGAATGCTTCTAATATGCCCCCCTCGAGGACGCTGGCCTGTAGGAGGCCAGCGCCAAAGGATTACCAGATTTTAAGAGTATATGTCTCCCAGGTTGATGGGCTAACACGGTTCGCAATCAGGGGTGAGGACGCATTAACGGCACTCACCCAAAGACTATCGCCATAAGACTGAAGGGAAAGCGATCCATTGCCGTAGCTCTGCCAATAGAACACCTGAGTCGATCCGACTGTCGTGCTGTTGGCAATCAAAGTCGTGCTACTATTGGCCGCGGTAACATATTCATTCGAGCCAAACCCGTTAGTCAGTGATTTCAACGCCACGTAACCAGGGCCATAGGTAGCGCTTTCATCAACCACGACAAATGATTCCCAAGTGCCGGGATTTCCCCGGTTGGCGATGAGGGGAGAAACTCCATTATTATCGGCACAAACCCAGAGACTGTTCGACTGGGCCTGCAAGCTAATGGTTTTGCCCAAAGGAATGGTGCCCGGCGTCGCACTGACCTGGGCGGAGTAGGCGCTATTGCCGATGCCGTCCCAAGCCGTCACCACATAATAATAGGTCGTGCCGCTGGTTCCCGTGGTGTCGGTGTAGGCGTTGGCCGCCGTGGTGCCGATGGAAGTGTAGGGACCTCCGCTCGTTGTCGAACGGTAGATCGTATAATTTGTCGCCACTGACGGGGCAATCCAGTTGATCGTAGGATTCAAGGCTCCGCTAGCACCAGGAGTATAGGAGACTATCAGGTTCCGAGGCACCGCGTGTTGATCCGGCGTAATCACAGCGCTCGTGAAGGTGGTGGTGGAGCTTCCACTATCCGCCAAACCAACATAGTAACTCGTCGCCATGCTGATCGTGATGGAACCCTGCACGGTCCAGTTCACGCCATCATTGGAAAAATAACCGGTGAAAACGCTGCCGGAACGAGTCAGCATCACCCATTGTGGGGCCACAATCGCCGAGTTCCTTCCCGAAAAACCTGAGGAACCGCTGGTGGTCGTCCGGTACTGGAAATTGCTTCCATTGCCCCCCGTAAGCGACATGAAAGCGTTGGTCGCGCCAGCGTTCAGCGTTTCCCGCATCATGACACCCGCTTTGGCCCAGCCGTTGGTGGTACTGATACTGGTTATCTTGGCAATGATCGTTCCATCGCCGTTCATCGGTATGGAAGCATAGGTGCAAACATCGGAACTGTTCCAGACGTCACCGCTTACACTTGCCAGGGTGAAGTTGCCGCTGCTGTAACTGACCGTGCCGCCCGAGGTTCCCATGCTGGTTTGCGTAACAGTTTGATTGGGTATGGCGGTGACTTGGTTGGAGTTTGTGCTGGCTCCGTAGGAATTTGTCGCCGTGACAACATAGTAATAGACCGTGCCGTTATTGGAGACTGTGCTGTCAATATAAGACGTTCCCGATACGTTGCTGGCAAGGGTGGCGTAGCCGCTCCCACTGGTCGTGGAGCGCTGGACAGTGTAACCGGTAGCTCCCGGGACGGCGCTCCAACTTAAATAGTCAGCCATACTGCTCATGCCGCTGGGCATATACGAAAGCAGCAGACTATTGATTGCCCCCGGCGCTCCGGCCGGAGTGGTAACCGTAACCACGTTGGAGGGACTGGAATTGCCGGTGGCGTTGGTCGCCAGCACCTGATAATAATAGAGCGTTGAGCTGCCTACGCTCCCATCGGAATAAGTGGTCGAGCCCGATCCCACGGTGGCAATCACCGAATAAGTTTTCCCGTCGCAGGAACGTTCGATGACAAAACCGCTCTGGTTGTTGGCATTGTTGGTCCAGCTCAGGTTGACCTGATTACCAGAGGGCGCCGTGGCCGAGAGACTGGAAGGTATGGCCGGAACCGAGCCAATCTGGGAAACCTGGACGACGAAAGTTTGGGCACTTCCAATCGACGTGCCGGTGGCATCGACCGAGCCATTCTTTTCAACCGTCAGGTACTTGCCCGAGGAGGTCTTGATTGCAACATAATTCCCGCTCGAGAGAGAACCCGAACCGTTGATTTTCATGATGTTGAAGGTTTCCCAAGCCCCGGGAGAGGTGTGATTATTCTGCATGTCGGATCCGCCGCCGCCGTCCGCCGTGAGGTAGAGTCCATCGTAGGATTGCAGGCTGACGGAATCGCCGCTGGAAACGGTGCCAGCGCCAGACATATCGTTAACCGTAAAGTTTTCGTAAGCGCCAGCCGCCGTCGAATTGGCAGCCCGAAGACCCACGTTGCCTCCCTCGATTGCCGTCACATAACAGCCGTTGACGGCGGATTGAAACGACATCTGGGGATCGTATTTCTTGATGAACATCCACTGGACGTTGGGGCCGCCATCGACAAAGACCAACCGCAGGTTATGGGTGCCACTGGCAACCGACGTGGTGGCGAGATAAGCCGTCGAATAGGTGTTGAGGCTTCCGGTGCTCGAAACGGTGACGGTGGAAACCGTCGTCCCGTCGATTTGCAGCTGAAGTTGATGGCTGGCGGTGGAGGAATAGCAAACGGGGAACTTGTAGTTGCCGGGAGCGAATGATATCCCGTCCCATTCGATCCATTCACCGGCCTTGGTATTGCTGACCACCCAACCGCCGCCAGTGGAATTCGAGGTGCCGAAGGCAAGATTAAGCAGTTCGATGTTGTTGCTGCCACCGCCGGCAGTGGCGGTGACGTTGAGTCGGTAAAACTCATAGGGAGTTGTATTGCTGATACTGTACTTGACGGTGAGATTGCGACTGGCAAAAGTCTGGCCAGATTTGGTGTCAAGCGTGGTCCAGGTGCTGCCATCATTGGATGCCTGAAATTGCCAGGCGGATGGATCCATCAGGGAAGAGTCTGGGGAACTGGTCAAAAAGTAGCTGGTAACGGTATTGGTGTTGCCTGAGCCCAAATCCATCTGCACCCATCCTGGTGCCGCCGAGCTGCTGCGCCATGATCCGTTGCCGATGAAGGCATTGCCGGCCGGATAACCGGAGGCCGCGCTGCTCGCCGAAGCGGTGGGGGTGCCATTTTTAAGCGCGCAATCGAGGGTACTCGGAGCACGTCGGTAGACGCCGCCGACGCCGCCCGGATCGTTGTAGCTATCGCAATCCACCGCATCCAGACGCAGCGTGGTCGTCCGAAGATCGGTATAGGAGCGGACGATATTAACGTACTGGTTGGGAGTAGCCCAGTTGCTACTTTGAGTCGTGATCGTTTGTGTGGAACAACGATAGGACTGACAACCTTCGCCCTGGTCGGTCCAACCCTCGATCCGGGCCAGATCGACATTTTGAGAAAGCGCGGCCGTCAGACCCTGCCTGAGAGTGTCACCCAAGGCGCCGGTTCCGCTGGCACCCTTGCGTGAAATAATGAGTGAACCATTGTTAAAGCCAGGAACCAAGGTACCCACCGTAACTCCGTTGTAGGTGTTGTAACCGTAACCAGTTGACGTAAACCAAGGATTAAGTGCCACAAAACGCGGATAACTGGCCAGTGTGGTATCGAAACTAGTGTCGTTATTGCAGTCTTCAAAAGAGAGGGACACCCCATAATTGGCCTGGGCTTGGGCATTGAGGAACTGGAACATGCTTGTCACGTTGCCTTGTGTGTTGATATCGGAAGCCACACCCCAGAACTCCACCGAAAGACCACCATTGAACATGAACCAATAACTTTGCGGAACGCCTGCCATCCAAGGCCCGATTTGTACGTTCCACCACTGATTCCAGACCGCCTGGTTAGATAAATCATTCGAAAAGCCACCGAAAGGACAACAGGCAAGCTTGACGCTATTGGCCACTCCATACCGTTGCAAAGCGGCAATATATTGGGGGAGATAGAAGGGATTGTGACTCCAGTTTTGGGGATTGGGCTGGTTGGCCGGGCCGCCGGCAATCATTCCCAAGACCGGTAGGCGCGCCTGTTGCTGCTCGGAAACGAGCTGGTCCCACCAAGCCGGAGAAGTTTGGCCGGCATAAGGATAATAAAGAGGAAGGGCATAATTGGTATTGCCATTAAAAGTACTTTCAGTCATGTCATAGCCGGTGGTGACTGCGACAATCGGAAGGCCGTCGGTGATAACGGGCAGAAGGGTGGCGTCACCCGCCGGTACTTGGGCGTATCCCATGCGACAAGAAAAAAGTAGGAATACCAAAAGCACTTTCCCCAAGTATTCAACCCGCTTATTCCAACGACTATTAGAAACAGTGAAGGTATTGCACATGGGGCTGAGTCTTCGTATTCCATTTAAAGATGTCAATGCAATAATTGACCACATTTATTTTTGTAAAAATAAAGCTCTTGTAATAAATTAAATGCCTAGCGCTGTGCGCGCCTTTCTGTGTTTCACCTCTCAATAAGTACCTTAACCTCAAGTTGCTTCGCGGTTAATAGATCGTATTGCGCAAGTCATCGCATAGGCTACAAAACCTTAAAGTCGATCCTTGTAGCTTACAATTATTGCATTGTAATCGTAAGCTAATGCTTCCCGCTCTCTCGGAAGCGTGGAAGCACTCCTTATTTCGATGGTGGCTGACCGAGGTTATGAACGGGAGGACTCGATTCGGAGGGAACGCCGGAAGGTGAACTGGCTCGTGGAATATGGTAAGCAACATTTCCCGTCGCTCGAAGTTTTTCCATATAGGACTGGGCTTGATGCCCTTTTTTCTGACGGTTGAGAAATTGCGCAATCGAATCGTGAGCTGTGGTCAGGGGAATGACTTCGCTCGGTTTGCTATCGACCACCTTAATAAACCAGTAGCCGATCATTGTCTCAAAGACGGGACTGACCGTGCCCACCTTGGAATTGAACGCCATATCATCAAACGCTTTTTCGTTGTCTCCGTACTGAAAAAAGCCGATATCGCCTCCTTTGGATGCGGAATACTTGTCCTGGGAAACTTCGCGGGCGACCGCAGCAAAATCTTCGCCTCCCAAAACACGGGCATGGGCGCGATCAATCGCCTTTTTCTTTGCGGCCTTCTGCTGCGGGGTCATTTGATTATCGAATAAAATCAGGATACTGCTGCCCCGAAGTTTATAAGGAGTATGAAAGTAGCCGGGATTCTTCGCATAGAAATCGGCAATATCCTGTTCGGTTGGTGTGGAGTCCTGCTTTGTTGCTTCGATCATGAAGTGGCGAACAATTCCCTCGTTATGGATACGCTGTTTAACCTCATCGATCGTCAGCCCCAACTCCTTGAAATTTTTCTCAAATGCCTGCTGGTTCTTGAAACCCTTCTGCAATTGATCCAGCGTAGCGGCATCTTCCGCAGAAAAGTTGGTCCAGGACCACGGCGCTTGTTCTAAAATAAGGTTCGTGATAACCAAATTATCGAGCACCTGCGTTTCCATCTGGGAAAGCCTGGTCGGATCAATCAGATCGCGCTGCAAATGATGTTGCTTGAAAAAGATATTGGACTCCTGGTCGAGTTGCGCCCGTGTAATTTTCCATTTGCCGTTCTCGGCGACAATAAACTGCGGATCATGAGGATCCGTCACAACATGGCTACATCCCGGCATCAGCGCTACAATCAGAAGCGAAAGGAAAACCCTCCCAAGAAAAAAACCTTTTGAATTTATGACAAACATTTCTGCAATGTGTACCTTGCGCAGCATCAAGCGCAATGCTTTTCATTTTTCAGCATCAGCGATTACGGCAGTCCTTGCAATACCGACTCCATTTCCTCGAGGATGATGAGCCTCTTTTGAAGAGCGCCGAAACAACGGTCGCTTACTCCAACGCGATGATGGGTTGCGGGGGCAGGATTTGAACCTGCTGCCTTCAGGTTATGAGCCTGAGTAATTACCTCTGATATTGACATGGCGGACAAATTGCGGATAATAATCGCATGGCCTCGATTAAATCCAAAAAATCTCCTGCTGAAAGTGTCGATGAAAAGTCTCCCATTGCCAACCTTCCATCTGGTGTTGGCGTTCTCAAAACCGTGAACGGTCATGGTGGAGAATACTGGCGCGTGCGTTTAGGCAAACGCTTCACCGGCGGCGCTGTTCAGAAGAGAGATTTTCGTTCTCTTGCTGAAGCCCGCAAGTGGATATTCGGGGATAAAAATAAACCCGGTGAAGCGCAGACCGCGATCAAGCAGCATCTGGGTTCTCCGGCATTCAGTTTAAGCCCCAAGGAACTCGGCGAGTGTCAGGACGCGCTCCGCAGGTTGAAGGGCCATGGTTCTTTGACGGAAGCGGTCGATTACTTTTTGAAGCACGCCAACCCGGCCGGCGGAACGAAAACTTGGTCTGAAATTGAAAAGGATTTTCTGACCAGCCGCCGCGCCATCGGATGCAAACCGAAAACGATAGTGCAGTACGAAAGTTACTTCCGCGTGATCGGAGCAGAGTGGGGAGAGGAGAACCTGTCGGAGATCAAGCGCCAGGACATTGAGGATTGGCTGGCCGAAAGTGATTGGAGCCCCAGGACGCGAAAGAACTATCTGGTTACGCTCACCACGGTTTTCGCTTGGGCGATGGAGCGGGAATATTGTCCGACTAATCCGCCCGCGCGGATTCAGCGCCCAATCTTGGACGATAACGCCCCTGGAATACTCACGCCTATGCAGGCTGAGGCCCTCCTGCAGGTCGCCAAGGAATGCCTGCCCGAAATGGTGGCACCCATCGCAATCGGCCTGTTCGCCGGACTGCGCCGTTCCGAACTTTGCGCCCTAGATTGGTCCGAGATCGACCTCGCGGCAGGCCATATCGAGGTGAAGGGTATCAAAGCCAAAACGCGCCAGCGCCGCCTCGTGTCGATCAGCGACAACCTTGCCGAATGGCTCCGACCATATTCGCAAGGCTCCGGCCCCGTTGCCTTCAATGTCGATCTATTCGGCGAAAAGCTGCGCCATTTGGTCCAAGGTCGTCCCAAGACCGATGACGATCCAGGACGGCCCGCCATCGTCGCGGAATGGCCCCATAACGCGCTGAGACATTCCTTCGGCTCCTACTTCTTCGGCAAATCCAAAAACGAGAATCTGACCGCCGCCGAGATGGGCAACAGCCCGGCCATGGTGTTCAAACATTACCGCGCCCTGGTCAAACCACCAGAAGTGGAACGGTATTGGGCGATCAAACCGGCACAGCCAGTAAATCTGATCGCTTTTAGTTCCAAATGAGCGCCGTCCAAATCCATGCATGGCCAAAGAGGGACCTTTCCCACGGAAGGTCTCATTTACAGCAGCCGCGCGAAATCGCCAATCAATCGGTTTGTAGTGCCAGATAAAGTTCTGCACAATACTCAGGCTCTATGCCAAATCTGCCTAACAATTCCGGCATAAGGGACAATCATCGACGAGGCACCGTCGCCGATTTCCTTAAAACCAAAGTCCAAACTGGCTCGCGATTTTCGGTTGTCTCCGCTTATTTCACAATTTACGCCTATGAAGCCCTTAAGGACAAACTCGATCAGATTGAGCACCTCGATTTTCTCTTTGGCGAACCACGTTTCATTTCCTCTCTCGACCCGGAAAGGACGGAAAAGAAAGCGTTCATCCTCGATGGCAACGGCCTGCAGTTAGCAAATCGGCTTCAGCAAAAGCGCGTAGCTCGGGAATGTGCCGAATGGTTTCGCCAAAAGGTGGATATCCGGTCTGTTCGTCACGCTCAGTTGTTGCACGGCAAGATGTACCACATCGCCAATGGAGCCGTTGAAGAAGCGATCCTAGGCAGTTCCAACTTCACCGTGCGTGGCCTTGGCCTCGGTTCGAGCAACAACAATATCGAACTCAACCTAGAAGTAGACAGCACCCGTGACAGACGGGACCTCAAAGCATGGTTTGATGAACTCTGGAACGACTCGGCGCTCGTTGAAGATGTGAAGGAAGAAGTCCTGCGCTACCTTGACCAGCTTTACCAAAACCACGCGCCAGAATTCATTTATTACAAAACCCTTTTCCACATTTTCGAAAACTTCCTTGCAGAGCAGGAGAAAGGAGGGCTGCTCGATCATAACATCAAAATTGTTGATACAGACATTTGGAAAGCTCTTTTTGAATTCCAGCGCGACGGCGTCAAAGGCGCGATCAACAAAATTCTCAAACACAACGGTTGCATCCTCGCGGACAGCGTCGGGTTGGGCAAAACTTTCGAAGCCCTCGCTGTCATCAAATACTTTGAGTTAAAAAATGAACGGGTGCTGGTTCTTTGCCCAAAGAAGCTAAGCGAAAACTGGCTCATCTATCGCAACAACGACGCGCTAAACTCATTTGTAAAAGACCGCTTTCGTTTTGACGTTCTTTCCCATACTGACTTGAGCCGAGAAACCGGCACGGCCAACGGCATTAACCTCGAAACCTTCAATTGGGGAAATTTCGACCTCGTAGTCATTGATGAGTCACACAACTTCCGCAACAACACCCCCGGCAAGCGAGACGACGAAGGTAATGTCATTCGTAAGAGCCGCTACCAGCGATTGATGGATGAAATCATCAAAAACGGAGTTAAAACCAAAGTTCTTCTACTCTCCGCCACACCCGTAAACAACGATCTACGTGACCTGCGAAATCAGATTTATTTTCTTACGGAGGGAGAAGACGGCGCATTTCAGGATTCTATTGGCATCAACAGCTTAAAAGAAACTTTAACGACCGCCCAAAAGACTTTCACTCATTGGGCAAAAAAGCAGTCTGGCGAACGCAAGACCAAAGACCTACTCGAAAAACTTAGTTCAGCCTTTTTTACTCTCTTGGACGAGCTGACCATCGCCCGTTCACGAAAACATATTCTCCGTTATTATAAGAGCAGCATTGCGGCTATGGGGGGATTCCCGGAACGCATGAGGCCCGATTCTATTTATTCGGAAATAGACCTTCAACACCGCTTCCTCGGGTACGACAAATTGAACGACGAAATTGGAGGCTACAAATTATCACTGTTCGCCCCCTCTCGTTACCTTAACGACGAAGCCAAACAACTGCCCATATATCAGACCCACGCTCGAGACCCTTTCAGCCAGGCAGATCGCGAAAAGTTCCTCGTTGGCATGATGAAGGTTAACTTTCTCAAGCGCCTCGAGAGTTCCGTGGAGTCATTTGAAATCACGATGGCTCGAACGATCGGCAAGATTGAAGACTTGGAAAGAAAGATTCAGAACTATCGAACCACGCCATCCCAAAACCCCGAGGCCGATGAACTTGAGTTGAATCTTGAATTACCGGAAGCAGAAGGCAATGACGACGATCCCATGGAGGTCGGCGGGAAGTTCAAATATCGCATGGAACATCTTCGTCTCGACGATTGGCTCAAAGATCTTCAGAAGGACAAACAGCAACTTAGCTTGCTTCATTCCTCCGCTGAGGCGGTCACCCCGGAACGCGACGCAAAACTCAAGGAGTTAAAGGACATCATCCAGCGCAAGGTCAAAGCTCCGACCACGAATAAACGTGGAGAGTTAAACAAGAAGGTGCTCGTCTTCACCGCATTCGCCGACACCGCCAACTACTTGTTTGACTCGTTGTACTCCTGGGCAGAAAAAGACTTGGGCATTAACATCGCGCTGGTAGCAGGCAGCGGCGACAACCGCACTACGTTTGGGAAAACTGACTACAATCAGATTCTCACCAACTTTTCACCTCGGTCAAAAAACCGCGCCAAGATGCCATCCATGCCGCAGAACGGCGAGATTGACCTGCTCATCGCCACTGACTGTATTTCCGAAGGTCAGAATCTTCAGGATTGCGACTATCTCGTCAATTATGACATCCATTGGAATCCTGTCAGAATTATTCAGCGCTTTGGTCGTATCGACCGCATCGGCAGCGTGAATCACACAGTCCAGCTAGTGAATTTCTGGCCCACCAAGGACTTGGACAAGTACGTTAACCTCAAGAACCGCGTCGAAGCCCGCATGGCACTCGTGGACATAGCCGCCACTTTCGAGGACAACATTTTAAAGAACGAGGAGATCGAGGAAATCATTCACGAGGACATGCGCTACCGCGACAAGCAGCTTCTGAGACTGCGCGAAGAAGTTCTCGACCTCGAAGATTTCAGTGAGAGCGTTGCACTGAACGAATTTACCCTTGATGATTTTCGAATTGAACTAAGCAAGTACATCGAAGCAAACCGCAAATTGCTCGAAGACGCCCCGCTTGGGCTTTATGCCGTAGTACCGCCCCATCCAGAGCATCAGGTAATTGCCCCCGGAGTGGTTTTTTGTTTGATGCAAAAGGGGGAGGCAAAAGGCGGCGACACCGTGAATCCGCTTCAACCCTACTATCTCGTTTACGTTCGCGACGATGGGATTGTGCGCTTCTCATTTGCCCAGCCCAAACAGGTTCTGGAAATCTATCGCCTGCTTTGCAGCGATAAGACGAGCGCCCACGAAAAGCTTTGCCAGTTGTTCGACGCCGAGACGAAGAACGGTACAGACATGAGCCTTTACAATAAACTCCTTGCCTCTGCCGTGGAATCTATCGCTAGGACATTTCAGAAACGCGTAGCTGCAGGCCTTCAATCAGGACGCGATTTTGTGATCCCTAACCAGAGCGAACAGGCGAGCGAGACCACTGACTTTGAACTCATCACATGGCTTGTCATTAAAGCGCAATGAGACTTTCCTTATCGAATTAATCGAGCATGGCCATCACCGACCGAGATACCCTCACTAAAGCGCTTGCTGTCTTTCAGAATCAACCGCTCAAGGATGCAGCTGGACATCTATTGAATGTCCTTGGTTATCGCTCCGAACGCTCATTGAAAAGCTCTGATTCCTCACCAAGGGGCTTTCTCGAACTATTCTCGGCGTCCCAAACTGACCGAGCTTTCGATCAGGAAAAGGCGTTGGTGTCAGAATGGAAAACCGCCGACCTGCTATTCCAACTCACGGACCAGGAACTCAGTCGCGAATCGAGTCTCTTTACTGATACATCGGTAAAAGCAGGACTTCTAAAATCTTACGTCTTTATCGCGATTGAGCTGAAGGGAAGCGATTACGCTAGGGGCAAATTCTCGGCTATCACCCGTCAGATCAACCGTATTTTTCCGATGCCTGTCATGGTCTTCTTCAGGCACGGAGGCCGCCTAACCATAGCCGTTATCAATCGACGAGCGAACAAGCTCGATGACAGCAAAGACGTGCTTGGTAAGGTTACACTCATTCGCGAGATCAATTTCTCGCACCCCCACACCGGGCACCTCGACATCCTTAGCTCGCTTGCTTTGTCGAATCTCGTTCATCCCCAAAAGAGACCCATTACCGACTTCGACAGTCTCCATGCCGCATGGGAGCAGATTTTTAACATCGAGTTGCTGAACGAACGCTTTTACCGCGAGCTGGCCAATTGGTATTTTTGGGCGCTTCCGCAGGTTGAATTTCCCGCCGATCTCGAACCCGACGACGAGAAGCGCCGCGCCACCGGCCTCATCCGCCTGCTTACGCGCCTCATCTTCTGCTGGTTTCTCAAGGAAAAGAACCTCATCCCCGAGAAGCTTTTCCATCCCGCTGACCTTGCTAAAATCCTCAAAAACTTTGATCCCGAGAGCGAAACCAGTTCCACTTACTACCAGGCCATATTGCAGAACCTCTTCTTCGCTACGCTCAACCAGCGCATGGGGAACGACAGTAAAGGCCAGCCGTACCGCGTATTTGCCAAAGACGAAGGCTTTCACAAAAATCGCGTCACCTACGACGTCAACAATCTCTATCGCTACGAATCGCTTTTTCGGGAGACTTCCGAAACAGCTCTCGCTCACTTCGCGGACATCCCTTTTCTCAACGGTGGTCTTTTTGAATGCCTCGACCGCACTGAGGACGGCACCGACAAAAAGCGCTACCTCGATGGCTTCTCCCGCAATCCCAAAAAACGTCCCCACGTTCCCGACCGGCTTTTCTTCGATAGCGGCGAGACTGCTGACCTCTCCGTCGTATATGACGACAAGAAACGCAAGGCCGAGAAAGTCACAGGTCTCATCACCATTCTAAACCGCTACAAGTTTACCATCGTCGAGAACACCCCCATTGATCAGGAAATCGCCCTCGACCCCGAGTTGCTTGGCAAGGTCTTCGAGAACCTATTGGCCTCCTACAACGAGGAAACCAAAACCACTGCCCGCAAGCAGACCGGCTCATTTTATACCCCGCGCCCCATCGTGGACTACATGGTGGACGAGTCCCTCAAGACCTACCTCACCCAGGCCCTCATGGAAACAACCAGCATGGAGGAACTGAATGTTCGCGCCGGGCTTGACCTCCTCTTCGCTTACACTGAAAAAGAGCACGCCTATTCCGCCTCGGAAGTGGCCTGCCTTATTGCCGCCATTGATGGCTTGAAAATTCTCGATCCCGCCTGCGGATCCGGCGCTTTTCCCATGGGCGTCCTCCACAAGCTCGTCTATATTCTCGGCAAGCTCGACCGCGACAACGACCGCTGGAAGCAAACCCAGCTCGCCAAGCTCGACTCCGCTCCCATGCGAGAGGAATTGGAGCGCGCCTTCGCCGACAACAACGACGATTATGGCCGCAAGCTCTATCTCATCGAAAACTGCCTTTACGGGGTGGACATCCAGCCTATCGCAATCCAGATCACTAAGCTCCGCTTCTTCATCTCCCTCGTTTGCGACCAGAAGACGAACCGAAATAAAAAGGATAACCACGGCATCCGACCATTGCCCAATCTAGAGACCAAGTTCGTCGCCGCCGACACTCTCGTCGGTCTACCCGAGATGGAGGACGATCTATACCGAGATGGCCGCATTGATAGAATCGAGAAGGAGATCGAATCCCACTACCATAGTCATTTTTCCATTCAGCGTCGTGACCAGAAGCTTGCCCTCCAGCGTAAGATCAAAACCCTCCGCAAAGAACTCGCTTCAATTCTGACCGAGAGTCTCGACTATATTTCATCCGCCAAATCCAAACACCTCGCAGAATGGGATCCTTTTGATCCACAATCTTCCGCCGATTTTTTCGATCCGCATTGGATGTTTGGGCGCTCTTTGGCAAACGGCTTTGACGTGGTCATCGGCAACCCTCCTTGGGGCGCAACACTGACAAAGGCGCAGAAAGAACGCCTGAAGGCTGACTATCCAGAAATTGATTCATCGACACCTAATTCATTCGCTTATTTTCTTGGAGCTGCCTTGCGGCAATCCAAACTATCCATTGCCTTTGTTTTACCCGATAGCATCCTCATCAAGGACTATGCGCGAACCAGGGAATTGATCGCCCCTAAGCTGACCGATATCGCCTGGTATCTGAATACAGGTGTTCCTGAGTCATGCCGACAGTTTGTCTATGTAGAGCACGACGTTTGCGTCCTAATTTTGAATCAGATAAAGAGCAGTGTTAGCTGCCATATTCGGAAGCAGTTTTATGACCCAACGGAGAAGGAAAACCGACACGAATCCTACGAGGAGCTAAAAAAGAACTTCATCTTCAAGGAGCATGATTTCTGCTTTAACCTTTTGATTCGCTCCAAAGAGCGAGCAATTCTTGAAAAACTCGGCGGTCATGTTTCCCTAGGAAGCATTACGCAGTGCCACGAAGGCATCCACACTGGCAATAGTCGAGAATTGTTATTTCACAACAAAGCGATTAACAGGTTCTGTAAGCCTCTATTTTATGGTGGTCGAGCGGGAGATCGCATTGCTAATTACTACTCAGAACGCAGCGATTGGTATGTAGATTACCGCGAGTCAATTATCGACAAAGATCAAGGTTTCTACGCATCGCTACGAGACGAACGCATTTTTGTGTTGCCCAAGATTTATATTACCAGAACGGGCAATCCGATAGTGGCATTTTACGATCAGGATACGTATGCCTCAAACAATTTCTTCTCCTTACAGCTCCGTGACTACTCAAAGAACAATGAGGAAAATCTTAAATCCATATTACCCCTGATTCTTTCCAGTCTTGCAAACTACTACATCCGAACTTTTGCAGCACCCAGACTAGGAGACACTTATATTGAAACTAAAATCATTCATCTCAATCGCGTACCGGTAAGTGCCAACTTACTTCGTCAAAGCGGCCTTTTCTTATCCCTGACGAACCTGATGATCGTCGCAGTTAAAGAGAGCCTTCAGGTGCAAAAGCAGTTCTTATCGGACCTCGTTGATGCCTGCGTGATGGAATGCTACTTCCGCGACCACATGTTCGAGCGCAACCTGCTGTTTCACGATGATGTGGCACCGCACCTCATCGCTTACGATTCCGCAGCCAGCGAAGCGAAGCAGAGCAAGTTCGTTACCGATTTGTGCTCCACTCTCAATTCGCCTAGCCATCCGATCCGTAACCGCCTCCTCCGCCTTACGGCAGACAGCCCGGACCTTCTCGCCGTCATCAAAGAGCAGGGCCGCGTATGAAATCCCGCCTTCATAAGATCGAGATCAAAAACTTCAAAGCCTTCCGCGAGTTCACACTTAACCTCGAAGGCCGTCATCTCCTCGTATACGGTGCCAATGGAGCAGGCAAGTCGTCTCTCTACTGGGCACTTTACACCTTCCTACAAAGCGCCAGAAAGCCGAAAAACTCCATCGCCAAATACTTTGATCCAGTCGGACTTGAAAATCTCCTCAACATCCATGAGCAGGCTGGAACCACTCCACAACCTGGCGAGATTGCTTTGACCCTGCGAGATTTCGCCACGAAAACCGATACAACTTATCGTATCAGCCAAGCAGACCATGGAACGCACCAGAATCCAACTATAGTCAAAGGCGATCTAGCGAGCGACTTTATCACCTACCGTTTCTTTTTCGGCTTTTCTCATTTTCGCAATTCTGAAAAATTTGACTTATGGCCACTTTTCGAAAAGGAAATCCTCCCATTCTGTGTCTCAACAAGCGGGCACGATCCGTTGGAATGTTGGAACGAAATCAAGTCGGGTAAGGCTAACCCACTGAGGAGCCGGGGGCTTGGCGGCTCTTATGCCTATGACGACTTCGAACAGGATACGAATACATTTGCAGGCCTACTTCCAAGCATCGTGGACAGTATTAGCGATGAAGCGCAGAAGTTTTACGATAAGCATTTCGCAAGTGACGATCCAGCCAAGGTGACCCTCAAACTTGCTGTAACGGTCAAGCCTGCCTTTGACCGAGCGACGAAAGTGTTTACACGTCCTGAACTCGGATTCGGAATTCAAGTCCCTGGAAATGACATCACCCGTCCACAAAGTTTTCTGAACGAGGCGAAATTGACCCAACTAGCCCTTTCCGTTCGATTCGCCGCTTCGATGGTCAACCTGCACGAATCCGATCTTAAGCTCCTTGTTCTCGATGACCTGCTCGTGAGCCTGGATATGAGCAACCGGATGAAGGTCGTGGAAATTCTTCTCTCCGATACATTCGCGGACTATCAGAAAATTATTCTCACGCACGACCGCGGGCTCTTTGAGGAGTTTCGGAGGATGATCGACACCTTTCATGCCGAATGGTGTTTTCGAACGCTTCAAGGAAATCCTAAGGACGGAATTCGAGAAAGGGAGGAAAAGGATCCTGTCCAGAAAGCGACCGATTATCTCAATGGGCACGACCTTGAAGCAGCAGCTCTCCAACTTCGCAAAGCCGTAGAGGATACAGCCCAAAGCTACCTGAAAATGGCAACGGGTAAGGCTCCCAAGCCTGGCGACTTTCATACTCTCTCGTCGAAGCTTGAAAAGGCGAGGAACATTTTAGTCAGCCAGTTGCCTCTTCAGTTGTTCAAGGAGGTCTGTTCCAAAGTTCCAAAGAGCCATCGAGACAAGATCGTCAGGATGAACGATAGCGACATTGATGCGGATTCCGCGTTAAGCGGAGGTGAAAAGACCCTAATTAAGCAGCAGCGGGAAAAGCTAAAGGAGTTCATGGTTCGGGACGCATGGAAAGCCCTCGATGCCATCGAAATACTCGATACGATCATCCAAATGAAAGACCGCGTTCTCAACCCGGCCGCCCACTGGTCCGAGACGCCGCTTTACGATGCGGAGGTTAAGAAGGCACTCGACTTGGTCAAACGTCTCGAAGTAATCCTCCTAAAATAAAGGCGCTACATTGCTACCCACAAATGGTGTATTTCGATTGCGCCCGAAGCATCTTTGTAACGACCATGAGTTGATTGCAAACGGCATGTTTTATTCTGGCGGTTTTCGGTAAAGATCGAGAGAGTTTCTGCTTTCTCCCATTTTTCAACTACGACCTTTTGGGAACTAGCAAGATCCACGATCCATTGATTTATTGTCTTCTGCCAGTCTGAAAAAGCACCTTTTTGGACGTAACCAATAAGCATTACTTTTTCATGGTCTTTTCCATGGAGTCCAAGTTTGAATCGTTGAATGCCACCGCTCTGTTTATCGCCACCTGTAACGTATTCTTTTTCTCTCGCCTTCTCCGGAGGAGGAATGCGCTTTCCTTCCATCAATGTGATTGGCCGGAATATGCTGAAATAAGTACCACAGATAATAACAGGCGAGGTAGGATGAGCCGACATATCTACTCGCCGCCCTTGAGTTTGTCTTTGCTCATGATGAAATTGAACCATCGGAAACTCTTGAGAGGCTTTTGCACTGAGGAACATCGAGAGTTGCGCGTTTAAAGCTTCCTCCGCAACTTCAGATGGCCGATCGGGATGATCTCTCCACGAGGCTAAGCTATTCCACACAAATTCCATTGTGGTTGCGACAAGGCACCCATTAGCCGGCCCGGCTGTAATCCTGCCGACACTACCAGACGAAGATGGCTGCCTGTTCTTCATGGATCAATAACCTTGGTCCTGAAGGTCAGTTAGAGTTTCGTCGGCATCACGAATAGCAGTTGATCCAATCCAGTGCCGTAATCGATCGGGCTTTACCACGATTAGTGTGTTTCGCTCATAGAAGCGAACAATTCGGATTGTTCTAAGAGCCTCGCTGTGCCGTACAAAAACGACATCCTTCAAATAATCTGACCAGTCGGTAGGCCAATTTAGCTCCGATTTTGTTCCGAAACGAAAAGCTTGGTATGCTAACCCATCTTGCTGTCCCGACCGATCCAACTCTAGATTTTTGTAAACACTTCCTAGCATCTTGATGAAGATCTTAGAGTAAGCAGAGAAATCTTTTGCTGTAGCAGCTTTTTTTAAAATGTCAGAATTTTGGCCTATACGGACAAATGGCGCCATGTGGCTGTCCATGTCGTTTAAAAGGATTTTTTCCCACCAACTTAAAGGAACGCCATTTTTGCTGTTATCCCAAGGAAGATTTTCTAAATCATGCTTCAAAATAGCTGTGGCTTTTCCGATCAAAGCCTGGGATCCAAGTAAGATACAGGCTGCCTTTAGAGTCTCTCGATTTGCAATAAACTGTTGCTCGAACTCCTTCAGAGCTTTTGTTTCAGATGGTGGAGCATTTATCGCGACAATCTTATCTCGAAAAGCAAGTATGCCATTGTTCCAAAAAGAGCAGGGCAAAGACTCATGTTCTTTGATCAACACCATCGGCGGCGTGAAGCGAGCGGGTACTCTCGCAGCCGCAAAGTTTGTTTCTTCGACCCGACCGATCTTGGCCTTATCTATGCCGCGCTCGGTAAGCGCCTCTGTTGGCAACAAAGGCTTGCCGGGTAAAAACTTGTCTTTTTTTCGAACTGAGTCAGTTCCAGCGATGAAACCTTCCCCATGACTCCATCCCCGAGCATTCCAATAATCTTTCAATGTAGGCAGCTCCGAAAGCTTCAATGAGAGATTTTGCAACCGACCTCCTCCTAATAAATTAGCTCTCCATATCAAGGGATATTGTATCGCATGCTCTTGATGAACAGGATGTTGGTCATAGTGATCCAGCTCGAACCCTATCCGCTCTTTTACACTAACGGTTCTGCGAAAAGTTTGATGCAGAACTACGTGGTCTGATTCAGGCTTTCTCTTAGTGGCTACGATCGCGACCGTTTTTGGATCAGCGCCTTCGAATAAATTACGAATTGAGACAAAATCCAGAACAGTCTCTACCTGATTTGAGGTAAAAAAGGCCTTTTGAAAAGCACGTGCCTTAGAATTATAAAGGAAGCCTGCATTTTGTATGAGACACATACACCCGCCGTCCTTCAGCAAGGTCATTGCTTCCTCTGCAATTCGATAGGCCATTTGGCTATCGGGTATCGCTATGTCTTTAGCCGACGTCGCACGTGTTTTCTCAGCTTGCGAGGTCAACTTCGATAAAAAAGGAGGATTGCCGATAACAGTTGAGTAGCCTTTATTTCCCACCAACAACTGCAGTGCGGTGAGATTTGAGAAGAGATCGCCCGTTAGGATATTCGATCCAATCAATTTATCGAAACGTAACTCCTCCCAAATAACTTTAGGCTGAAGAGCATCGCAAATCGCCAAGGCGAGATTGAATGAAGCGATATGCGCAGCTTCTTCCTGGAGTTCCGCTCCAAAAATACTTTGTTGAAGAAGTTTTTTCAGTACTTTAACGGATGGCCGCTTCCAGTCATTTTTGCTCTGCCAAGCATGAACCAGTCGGCGAAACGCACCAACGAGAAAAATGCCAGAACCGCATGTTGGATCAAGGATGTGTTCGTCCCCTTTTATTTTTGAATAAGGAAGCGCGTAGTCCAGCATAAGACTAGCTACGAGTGGTGGAGTAAACACGGCTCCTTTTCCGCTCTGGGCGAAGTGTTGATATAAATGACTTAGTACCTCAACGGGAATGTGTTTAAACGAAAATTGTTCCCAAAGATAAAGCTGCTTTTTGATCGTCCTTGCCTCTAAAAGTTCAACAAAACGTTTTAGCTTTTTTCCGGTGAGACTTTTTTGAAAGCCCGCCGGAAGCTCAAAAACATCGCCATTAAATTTACTCGCTAGCTCTTCCAAGAGACTCTGAACCTGAACCGGTTCTCCCTTGGATAGTACCGTTAGAAAATTCTGTGCATCTTTATAGAATCGAGAAAACCAGTCTTTCGGAAATACCTCTCTATCTTCTAGGTATTTGATAAGGATGGTTAAGAGAAGAAGTCGCCGCATCAACGGATCATTTGCACCATCGATGTCACGGTCCGCCTCGATTACAGCCTGTATTAGACGATGATGAGCCCCCTTCTCTACTACGGCCAACTGCGCGTTTGCAGGATCATCCCAAAAGGTACCATTACTTAAGCGAATAGCCGAAAATCGGCGCCACTTGTGTTCATCTAATAATCTAGATATAGAAGCAGTCGCTTCAATTGTTTCACTCGGGATATATTCAGCTAATTTCTTGTTCTCATCCCAAAAAATTGGACCCGCAGCACAACTCAGGACATCCACCTGAGTTGACCATCCAACGTAAAGCAGCGCCGCTGAACCGTTCAGCCAGACTTTGTGATGCAGCTTCGCGAGATCGGATTTACTTCGCTGTCCTCCGGTATTATCAACGACATAAGCTACTACCTGTGATGAACGCTCATCAGAAAAGCGACGAAAAAAAACATAGTCAATATCGCCAAGAGCTTCCGCCTGCCGGACGGCTACAGTCTCCGCAATGGACTCAGGCGATGGCTCGCCCCGAACACTAACTAATCCAGAAAGAAGGGGTTTTCCCTTCTCCGGTGCGAGATACATCTCTTGAAGAAGAGTACTCATGATGCAAAAAGGCGGAAAACTCCACGGGCTATTCCCTGGATTTGTAGATCCCATGCAGGGATCAAATTCGGATATTTCGGATTTTCGCTACGGAGCCAAGTTGCTCCATTCTTCTTTACAAGGGTTTTCAAGGTGGATTCATTGTCGATAAGGGCTGCCACCACGTCCTGATCTCTGCAATTTTTGCCCTTTTCTAACAACACGAGGTCACCGTCAAAAATATGGCGTCCTGTCATTGAGTCTCCTTTGACTCTTAGAAAGAACGCGTTGCTCCGATTTGAAATCCCGAGATGTCTCGTGTTCAAAGTCAGATAGTCGGTGACGTATTCGTCTGAATCCGTGGGTGTACCAGCCGGAATCTGTCCAAGGATTGGTATGCCCATCGCTTTTTCAGAGAGACTAGCCCCTCGAGGATGATTTGGATCATCCTTGAGATAACCTTTTCGCTTCAATGCCGAAATATGGTCTGCAGCTGCTTTGGGACTCTTGAAGCCAAAATGGTCACAAATTTCTCGATGTGTGGGCGGGGATTCGCCTCGTTCCCAGCGCAGGATAAACAGGTCTAAAACCTGTCGTTGTTTGAGGGTGGGATTCTCCATACACTATACACTTGAATAGTGTATCACGCACTTGGCATGTCAACTCGATTTTCCCAGTGAAATCCATCTACGCTCTCAACGCGTCGGCCCTCTGGGGCCAACGCGTCCCGAGCAATGGCGCGGACGACGGCGCTAACCACCCCGGCAAACTCCGCTGCTGCGGAGATTACCGGGGTGGCGCCTTGCCGCTAGCCAAGGCGATCATCTCGTTCTGTCACCAGCAATTTGTCAGGAACACTCAACCCTCCTTTGCAGGATCGAATTCCGTTGAAAACGGAAGGGATGATATTTCCTCAGAGATGATAGCCCTGACTAGGTGCTCGGCCGATAGATCGGCGGGCACGTTGACGGTTAAGATCGCTCCGTCGGAGAGTCTTAACGCGATGTCCTTTTCGGACGTTATCATTATTCTCTCGATCCGATCCGGGGCTATGGCGTAATTGCCCACCATCAGCCACCGTTTCAGATCGTCTGTTGTCCGAATCGGATTGCTGCGCTCCAGTTTGGATCGAATTTGCTCTTGGGGACTCAACACCGGTGCCGGCACGAATCCCTCTCGTGTTTTTAGTGCCATTTGATATTTCCTTTTCTTGTTGGACTGCCATTTGGCGAGCCTTCACGCGGGCATTCGCCAGCGCTTTTGGCTCGGCCTGTTCGCGAATTTCCTTGGCCAGGAAGCGTTCGCCAGCCTTTTGGAAGACCTCCCGGGCTTTTTCGGGATTGGTCGTAAAAATCGTAATCTTTTCGCGGAAGCGGGAATGGGCTACGTAGGCTTCTCGTGCTTTTGCCGAGCGCAATGCGGCGGCACCCATGATGCTGATGGATACTTGAGCCTTCTTGCCCTGGCTGGCGTGTGAGGTGAGGCAGTAACCGTGATCGAAGAGACGGAAGTCCGCCGGGATCGTCTGCCCAGTTTTTAGCAAAAGAGATCGGTCAGAATTGATGTTCGCGACTTCCACGACATCGCCGGTACTCAATCTGGCCACTGGGCATTTGCCGCGCAGGAGGAGCTTTTCGCCCGCCGCGACGCCGATGGCTTTCTCCTGGTAGACGCTAAACTTGTCCGCGTCAGAAGTCGCGAGAGCAAACCGCTGGCCATTGGCCTTCTCGACCACCACGCTGTACCGCTTTTTCTCTACCACGCGGACCTCATCTCCCGCTTTGGTGTGTTCAGATTTCCTGTGAAATTTTAGCACCATGCCCTCCTCGTATCGGCGCAGGTCTCCTTTCCGAGCGTTAGTGAAGGTCTTGTCCGGTTCCAGAACAAAAATTTGCTGTTCCGAGCCCAGCAATCCGGCTTGCCTCAATTGCGGGCGAAGCGCCGCCGTGAATGCATGGATTTCCGTCCAAACCGGCGATACCACCAGCACTGTCTTTTCCGACCTCACTGCATTGACGTATTCTTGGGCAGCCGCTTGGAATAATTTTGATTCTTCTGGGATGCTGGAAACCGTCCCCAATTTTTGAAATGAGTCGAATGCCTGACTGCCCTTGCCTTGCGCCATCAGTTCGACTGCCTTTTTGAAAGCAGGATCGGTTTGCCGCCAGATTTCCGTAAGCTGGTGGACTTCGATTTTGTCTTCCAAAAGGCAGCGAAAGGCGTCGCCTGCCCCTACCGACTGATTTTGCTTGGGGTCGCCCATGAGCACTACCCGGCAGGCCAATCGCTGGGAAATTTCCCCAAGTTTGTCCAAGCTGCGGACATCAACCATTCCAGCCTCATCCAGAAGCAAAACTTTGCCACGGGCGGCCTCCTGTTTCTGCGGACTGGCCAGAAAGCCTTGGAGAGTATCACAGTCGGCGACGACACCACGCAATTCAGCCGCCGCCGTCCCGGTCGGAGCCAACCCCGTCACCTCGCGCCCTGCCAGTTGAATCCCCTTGGCGATGTATTCCGCGCAAGTGGTCTTGGACGTTCCCGCATCGCCGATCAGGGCCACCACGCGGTCTTTCGAGGCCAAAAGTTCATGCACAACAGATCGCTGCTCTTCGGTGAAATGAGCGGGCAAGGAAAGAGGCCGCCCGAAAGCCTCGTGCGCGCCTTTCCCGTCCCGAACCCAGGAACATATTCGTTCCTCTGCCAAGAGCATGTCCCGCGTCGTAATCCGGCCTCCAAACAGATACAGTTCCCGCGCGGAAACACGCCGCTCCATTTCCATTTTCAGCGCTGTTAATTCCAAGTCTCCCCGCGCATGTTCCAGGGCGTTTTTGAGCAGGTCGGTTTCTTTAACCGTGGAGGCTCGCTCCAGGCTATCGTCCAGAGCGAACGAGAGCGCCCGAGCTTCCGAAATTCGCTGCGTGGGCGGCCCGGATGAAAGACCATGCCTGGCATCCTTGATTTGCCGCCATTCTCCGGGAGTCAGCCGTTTCCGTTGCTGGGCTAATACGTCTTGCGTGGAAACGTGCGGCAGCTTCTTTTCACGCGTCTCCCTGACCAGCCGCGCGATCTCCCGCTTGGTCGGTTCGCGTCGATTCGCCTCTTTGAACCGGGCAATGGCTTCGTCACGCTGCACTGAGCGTTGGGAGAATTTTTGCTCCAATGTCTCGTGAATACCGCTAATGCCGAAACCCTCCTTCCGGTTTTCGATCCCGTAACCATGGCCCTTTAACCGCCGGGCCAGTTCATTGCGATATACCTCCTTCGCGTATCCCACAGCGGAAGCCATTTCTCGTTCGCTCAGGGCATACCATTTCCTTGAAGTCGGATCTTGTACGCGGTTGGCAATCAGGAAGTGGGTGTGAACCTGGGGATCAATCTGACCGCCCACTCCACGCGCCGCCGTATGATCGTAACGCAGGGCCGTGATATTGCCGCATCGCACGACATCCTCGGAGTCGAAGTGGACACCCTCCCGCAAACGACGGACGGCAAAACATTCCAGTTCTTTTATGGCCAGTTGAGACGCAGCTTGATGATCCTCCACCAGCCGGGAATCCCCACCCGTCATCGCCAGGATGGAAACCGCTTTGGGAGCCGAGACGATGAAGTCGAAAGCCTGAATCTTCGGGGAACGAGCCGTGAGCTTCTCACGCGTAAGAGGATGTTTGTTCGCGCAAATGGACTTCCAATGATCTTGATCTTTGGCACCAGACAATCCCAATGATTCAGCCCCCTCGCCAAACCAATACCCTTCCACACGGCATCCCTCCTCATAATAATCGTTATGGGAAAGATGCCTCGTGTTGTAATCCGAAGCTTGGCTTACTTTTGAAAAGTTGATCATCGCAGGGAGACTCTGCTTTCAGGGTTTGTTTTGGGAATTGGAACACCAAGCCCTAACGCGGTTAGGCTGTGCCAGAAATCAGCTCAATTCCCCGCGGGGGCCGACGACGCTATGACGGGCGAGGTATTCACCTTTTCCGATGCGACCGACGCCGCAGAGCGAGGACTCCGTTTGGAATAGGTTTGGCTAATTGCCTTAGCGATCAAAGCAGGCGTCATGAATTTACGGATGCGTTTTCCGGCATCTGCTTCCAGCTTCGATTCGATGTCCTGGACCAGCCAGTCCATTGCCGTCGCGGGAAATTTTTCGATGCCTCCCTTACGCAGAGTTTCAGTTACGATTTCGTTGATACGATTGGTTTTCATGGAATGTCTTTCTGCCAGCACCTGTCGGTTCGAGGCGTTTTGAATGGTTGAGTTCTTGAGAGAACAGTGTGGTTTATTGAAGAGGCATAAGAGGGTGAATCCTCCCCGCTTTCCCGCGCCCAACCCCGGCGTTTGGCCTTTATGGGTTGCGCGCGGGAAATCGGCTCGTCTTTGCCGAGCCAAGCATGGCCAAGGATTTGGTCGTCGCATTGAGAAGTCATATTTGTCTTCCTTTCCTGCTTTTCAGAAACGAGCGCCGGCCCCGGTTCTGGCCCTTGCCCGCCGTCTCGCATGGAAGAAGAGGCGGCATTTCGCCACCTCGAATTTTTTCGTAACAGGCACATGCGCTTTCGTAATCGAGAAGCCGTTCCGATCCGCGCCCTCCCTCTCGGATGGTTTTGAGCAGGTCGCACCAAGGAGCCAATCCATGATCGGCCGCATAAAGCACTCGTCGGCCAATGAGCGGACTGCCCATGAGCCGCAGGAAATCGGCGCGCTTCACTACAAAGGGTTTGACTTGAACTGTCATTTAGCTACTAGTAGCTATTCCAGCCACTATTGTCAAATTGGAATTTTATCCACACTCTTTCCTTATGCAGATCAGCGTTAAAACTCCTCCTGAGCTGTCTCTCCCGCTCCTCGAAAAATGCGCCGCTTGCGGACAGGATTCACCGAGTCACTTTATGCAGGATTGCGTCTGGCAGTGCGTCCGATACATGGAGTCGCCCCACATGCCTTTTCATCCGCTAGGCATGGTGGAGAAGTACTACAGAGCGTTAGGCCGAGAGGACGAGCTTCTCAGCAGTCCAGCAAAGAAAAAAGATCAGTTCCTCGACCGACTTGCCGACGAGGATAGAAAGAAGCGAGCCAGAGAATCGGCACACCGGCTGGCTGAATTTCATGCGCGAGCAAAGGCGCAACCCAAGCCCAAGCATTTGCACCTTAAACTCAGCCAAGGTATGGGAGAGCTTCCGCAGCGCGTTAAAGCAAAAGCCAGTTGGCTTCGCATGGCGCCCAATTCGCTTATTGTCGCTTGCTTACGGGACTGCCTGGAAGCAATGGACGATCCGAGCAAGGCGCTTGTTCCGCCGCCCATTGTGGTTGAATTCTGGACCATTTCCCACGCGAAATCCCGCCCCAAGGCTAAAGGCGCTGTTGAAGCAATGATGCTGGAAACTTTTGGGGAGATACTCCGGCAACGCAGCGGCCCAATCCTCGATACCGTCATCCGCCTTGCACTGGCGGAAAAATGGGACGCCACACTTGAGCAGATTCTTCGGGACGCAGATGTCGTCACCGAAAATCGAGAGATGAAGAGCAGGCTTGGCCCTCTTCGGCGCTGAGGTTTCAGTATTCGAGAACTCTGCCACATCGGCAGATCATCGCAGGGCGGATACTTTTGCGGACAAATTCGCTCGCAAAACGGCCCGTCAGTTTTTCAACCTTACGAGTTTGGGCGGACAAATTGCGGACAAATTGAGGCATGATTAGTACCGTCCGAATGAGTTTTAAAGAAATTCGATCTCATGTGATTTTACCTCTGAAGTCGTTGGTAATAAGCCACTTTCAACGAAAGAAAGGGGTTGCGGGGGCAGGATTTGAACCTGCGGCCTTCAGGTTATGAGCCTGACGAGCTACCGGGCTGCTCCACCCCGCGATTGGGTTGGCGCAACTTCATCAAACGTGGGCTTGCATCTCGCCCGAAGCTGCGCGGAGCATCACTATCCATCATCTCACGGCATTAGCAAGGGCTTTGTGCGATAGTTTGCGTCCACATTCCACTTCTGGACTGTTCGCCTGCCTGCCGATGCGATAAATATCTGTATGGCTTCTTCTCAGGTGCAGATTCGCGTGCCCGCCAGCACTTCCAATCTTGGTCCCGGCTTCGATTGCCTGGGCCTCGCGCTTAATCTCTACAACACCACCACGTTGACTCTCACCGACGCAGGAAAATTTCCTTCCGGCATGATTGGCGAAACCGCCACCGCCTTTTTCGAGCGCGTGCCCGGAGGGAGAATCAAGCCCTTCGGCTTCAAGGCCCAGATCGACGGCGACATCCCCATCTCGCGCGGCTTGGGCAGCAGCGTCACCGTCCGCCTTGGCGTGCTGATGGGCCTGGCCGAACTCGTGAAAGAATCCTTCCCGTTGGAACGCACGGAAATCCTGAAGTGGCTGATCGAACTCGAGGGCCATCCCGACAACGCCGTGCCTTCCTTTCTTGGTGGATTTGCCGTGTGCTCCCATGCCACCGACCGTCCCATCGACGGCTTCGCCTACTCCCGTTTTCCGGTGAAGTCGGACCTCTCCTTCGTCACCCTGATACCCGAATTGCGACTCTCCACCGAAACCGCGCGCGGACTTCTGCCCAAGGAAGTTCCCTTCCGCCATGCGGTGGAAAACGCCCAGCGCACCGCGCGAATCGCCACCGCTTTTTGTTCCGGCGACTACGCCTCCTTGCGCGGGATGTTCATCGATCACCTGCACCAACCGTTCCGCCAAACCCTCATCCCAGGCTTCGCTCCCATTTTGGCAGCGGCGCAGGAAGCGGGTGCACTCGGCAGTTTTCTCAGCGGCGCAGGCTCCTCGCTCATGGCCATCACGTTGAATAATGTGGAAGCCATCTCAACCGCGATGCTCGAGACGGCAAAGAAACATGATTTGCCCGCGCGCGTTCTCGTCCTCAAAGCCGACAACGAAGGCGTTCAGGTTTTGAGCAAATAAGGTAGCCGCCGTCGGCTCGACGGCGGACCGATCATCCAACGGATGGTGACTACCACCTGCACGCCGCAAGCTCCGGGGAATTCTTCTGTAGCGGCGGTCTATGACCGCCGAAGCATGGGCGACACACTTTCTTTTTCCCTCGACGGTCATAGACCGCCGCTACAGCAAAACCGAAACAAGCTCCGAGAAATTGAACCAAAAAAATAAAGAACCCCGCCGCAAGCAGCGGGGAATTTACCCTGAGAAATTAAAGCTTAATCGCCAGACGCCGCCGCCGAAATGTGGGCTGATCGAGATTCTCGCCGTTGTACATCGTCTCGTGCGTTTTCTCGAACCGGCCGCGGGTCGGCGCTTCGAACTGCATCTCTTCCTGCTTCGCGACAAAACGTTTCCCGGAGGATTTCCTGCCCGGACCAGTTGGCGTTGCGACAGATTCCACCTCCAGCAAAACTTCCTCTTCGACTGGAGCCGGAACATATTTCTCGACTGGCACCGGCGCCGGTTTTGCTTTGGGCGCAGGAGCCATCTTGGGCTTGGCCGGAGCAGGTTCCGTCGCGGTCGGTTCCAATTTCAATTTGGCGGGTCTGCCGGGCAAAGGCACGGTATCGGAAACAGGACGCGGCTTTTTGACCGGTTGCGGCTCGACGGCTGGTTTTTCCACCACACCGGGCCCCGTCATCGCCAGCAACACCGTCATGCGCACCTTCTCATGCGTCTCCTCATCGAGGCTCGCGCTCGTCGCAATCGGGATATTCACCGGCAAGCGATCCTTGAACACGCCGACCAGTTGCTGCACATCGGACAAACCGAGATCGCACGTACCGTTGACCGCGACTATGGCGTGATCGACATGTTTCCAAATCGATTCATCGCTTAAAAGTGGGCAGGCGAACAACTGTTGCACCATGTCTTCCACGGAATCGTGAATGTCACCCTCCACGTGCGCCACCCAGCAATTCTCCAGCACTTCGGAACCGGAATAACGTCCATAGAGACTACGCACATCGGCGAAGGAAAGCTGAATGAGCCCCCGCTTGCAGACAATCTGCGACAACGCCTGCGCGGCCTGGGCCAGCAACTGATGCATGACATGAAAGCCGGTTCGCACATCCTTCATCGCATGCGAATCTTCCGTGATCCGGTCCGGGGAAAGAACCAGCACGCTATCCGCGTCACGACGCAGATCGGCAATCGCCCGGATCGATTTTTCTCGACGAGACAAACCCTCGAAACCAAAAGGCTGCACTCCGACCACAATCACCTTGGCTCCTGCCTTATGCCCCATCTGAATCAAATGCTCTGCCAGCGCCACCCCGGTCGAACCGGCCAGGCCAAGCGCGAGAATCAGGAAATCGCAACCACTGCCCGCGCTGGCGAGTTGTTCCTCCTCCATCGCGACAATTTCCCGCGCCAGCTCGATATCGCCGCTGCAACCCAAACCATGCACCAGGCTTTGCCCCAGCAAATGCCGGTTCGGCACAATCGAGCCTTCGACCGTTTGCTGGTCGGAATCGAGAACCCACAGGTCCTGTGAAGGACGTCCCCGCAACACCAACTGATCGCACACTGCCGTACCTGTCTGGCCCAGGCCAATGATCCGCACCCGACCGGGGAAAAGTGGGTCGGCTTTCTCAGCAAAAGGTCCGTCGTGGGTAAATTCGATCACAGTTTTGTTCTCCGGTTAGAATAATTTCATGCTGGCCAACGCACGTCGCAGCGACTGACTGACTCGGGCGAAACCCTTCGTCGCCGGAACCTCCAGCTCCGCCTGCCGCGCATACTGCAACAGCCCCAGCAGCGTGCTGAGATCGGGACGTCGGCTATAATTTTGATCGCCATCGAAAGGAGACTGGTGCGCCAGCTCCACCGGGCAGGGAAAGATTTGCGCGGCCAGCTCGATCAAGCCCTTGACCTGCGAAGCACCGCCGGTGATGTAAACCGTCCCGGCAAAATCGGGCCAGAAAGGCGCGTTCTGCAAGTCCTCCAGAATGATCTCGAAAATCTCCGCCTGCCGCGCCTGCATGATCGTGTTGAGCGAAACCCGATGGATCTGCCGCTCCTCGAAATTATAAGCGCCCGGCAGCGTGACCCGTTCCTCTTCCTCGGCAGGATCGAGAATGACGGAACCCTCGGTCTTCTTCAACTGCTCGGCCTTCGCGTAGGGAATCTTCAGGCCGGAAACAACATCGTTGGTCAGGTGATCGCCGCCCACTCCCAGAACGCCGGTGTAAACGACCGCGCCCTTTTGATAAGCAATGTAGTCGGAAACCCCGCCGCCCAGATTGATGACCACCGCCCCGAGTTGCTTCTGATTCCGCGTCAGCACCGCCTGCGCCGTGGCGTAGGAACTCAGCGCATAGTTTTTAACATCGATGCTCAGCTCCTTCACGCAACGAATCGTCGTCTGCAAACGCGTGGCCAATCCGTAAACCTGGTGAAAATGCGCGGTCAACTGCTTGGAGGCGAGACCGACCGGATTATCCGTACTCGATCCATCATCCAAAACATAATGCTGGAGCAGATGATGAATGATCGCGTGATCTGCCGGCAACGGTTGGGCCGTCGCCATATCGTGCAGTTCCTGCAAATGTTCCGGCGTAATTTCGTCCCCATCGTTGTTGATCGCGAGGCTCACACGCGAATTCGAGGAACGGACATGCGCTCCCGAAATCGCCAGGTAAACTTCGGCGATCACCACATCGGTCTTTAGCTCGGCTTCCGCCAGGGCGTCGCGCACACAGCCCTGCGCGACTTCAAAATCGACGATCTCGCATTTGCGGACCTGTCCGGAAGGCCCCTCTCCAATGCCCAGCAAAGCCAGCGTGCCATCGGGACGAATCTCCCCGACCGCGGCAACAACCTTGGTGCTTCCGACTTCAAGTGCGACAACAATATTGCGTGATTTTCCCCAGAACATAATGGTAAATGGTGTAAAGGGTTTCCTTATTCGTAAAAGTTTACGGGTACGTTTCGGTCGGGTGTAAGATCAACGGTGCGGATGGTTCTTTGCTGATTTTCCGAGTAGGCGACGATGGCCAAAAGCCGGTGCAGTTGCTCCTCGACGTTGTCGAGCCGGAATGAGATCGCCATGTCCCGCGTCGTCACCATCGTAATGGAAAGAGGCTGGCTCAGATCGATCGAGCGGATATCGATCGAAGTATGCAGCTCGGTATGATCGATCGCGTCGAGAATTTCCAACGCGCGCGTCAGGCTGGCCTGTTCCAGGTGCATGCCCGGTTCCAGTTCCGCGTGGCTCAGCCCGATGATTTCCGGCATCGACGGAGGCGTTTCGTCCTCCCGCGGCTTCAGCACGTAGCAATCGCGGTCCAGGTAGAAAGTTTCGCGGGTGCCAAGGTCGATGTTCAAGCCGACAATCTTGACCACCGGCACGCGCTCATGAATGACGATCTTGATCTTGTCGGGAAAATGGCGTTCCACCTTCGCGTTGGAAACGTAGGGGAGTTGTTCCAGATCGCGCCTGATCTGGGGCAGGTTCAAGGTCCAAAGATTTTGCCCCGGCTCGAGACCCGCCGCCTGGCGAATCTGATGCGACGAAAAATGCCCACGCGGTTCGATCTCGATCTCATTCAGGACATAGCGTGGGTTGGTATAGAGCGCACGATTGAGCAGCAGGTTAAGTCCGAAATGGAGGCCGATACCCACCGCCACGAGCATCGCCAGCACAATGCTGCTCCATGCCACCGCCTGCATCACCTGCTTGCGCGAATGCCGCTTGCGTGTGGTGGTGTGCAGGATGTTGACCTGCTTTTGGCGGATGCGATTACGTAAATGACGGTTCATGCGTTCCTTTCTTCCTGGCGGGCCGTCCAGGATAATTCGACAATGCGACGACAAAGTTGCGGAAATGAAATACCCACGGCCGCAGCCGCCTTGGGCAACAGGCTCGTGGCCGTCATACCCGGAATCGTATTGATCTCCAGGCAATAGGGGTACTGGTCCTTTTCGAGCAGAAAATCGATGCGGGAATAAATCGTCCGCCCGATGGAGCGATGCGCGGCCAGCGCATATTTCTGGATCAACGCGGTAATCTCATCCGGCAAACGCGCCGGGCAAAAATACTCGGTGGCGCCCTTCGTGTACTTGTTGGTGTAATCGTAAAAACCCGCGAGCGGATGAATCTCCACGATGGGCAAAACTTCGCCGCCCAGCACACCCACCGTCAATTCCCGGCCCTGGATGAAACGTTCCACCAAAACGGATGAATCGAACTTAAGCGCATCGGCCAGCGCGGACTCCAAATCCTCCCGGCTCAAAACCGGATGCGTCCCGACACTCGAACCCTGCGCGTTCGGCTTGACGAAAAGCGGCAGCGACAACGTCACTTCCTCGATCCGGCGCACCAACTGCCCCTGCGGCGTGGGCACGCCCCGCTCCTGGAATTTTTTCTTCGTCTTCTCCTTGTCGAAAGCAATGCGACTCGTCGCCGCATTCGCGCCGGTATAAGCGATGCCCTTGGCATCCAGAATATCCTGCACCTGCCCGTCTTCACCGAAGGTCCCATGCAACGCCAGAAAAACGAGATCGGTACCGTCCGGCACCACAAAGCGCGCATCGTCCACGGTCACTTCACTCACCTCATAGCCAGCTTCGCGCAAAGCTTCCGCCGCCGCCGCGCCGGAACGCATTGAAACCTCGCGCTCGGCGGAAAGTCCGCCCTTCAGCACGGCAATACGCTGGGGTTTATCGCTCATTTAATTTTCCTCCCCCAAAACGACGACCTCGGTGTGCAGGTCGATCTGGCGCGTCTCGCGGGCGCGGCTTTGAATCAGCGCGATAAGTTGCAGCACATCTTCCGCCGTCGCCCCGCCGTCGTTCACGATGAAATTGCCGTGCACTTCCGAAACGCGCGCCGAACCGACGGAAAGATTCTTCAACCCAAGCTCGTCGATCAGTTTGCCCGCGGGCAACGGCCCTGGGTTTTTGAAAATGCAACCGGCGCTCGGCGCGGCGGGCTGGGAATCCCATCTCTTGCCTGAATAGGCCTTCAACTTCTCGTTGATCTCTTCCTTCGAACTTGGAACGCCCTTCAATTGCGCGGACAAGGCGATGTGATTCTGGAAGTGCGGGACGCTGCGGTAGTGAATTTCCATATCGGCCTTCTTCACCTCGTGAACGTGCCCAAGCAAATCCATGCTCCGCACATTCTCCACCACTTCCATCGTCCAGCCCTGCATCGCCCCCGCGTTCATCCGCAAGGCGCCGCCCATGTTGCCCGGAATGCCTTCCATAAATTCAAAGCCGCCCAGGTCATGCTTGCGCGCCTCGGCCACGATCTGTTTGAGCCGCGCGCCCGCGCCGACGGTGACCAATTCCCCCTCCACCACGATGCGGTTGAAATAAGGCCGGCCCAAATGAATGCACAGCCCGAGAATGCCACCGTCGCGGATCAGTAAATTACTACCCCGCCCGATGAACGTCACCGGAATGCCCCGGTCATGCGCAAAACGAAGACCGATCCTGAGATCGTCCTCATCGACCGGCTCAAACCAAAGTTGGGCCGGGCCGCCAATGCGCATCGTGGTATGCTTGTGCAGCGGCTCATCGCGCTTGAGAATGCTCTCGGGCTTGAGCAGTCCGCTCAAAGCCGTGTACCAGGACAGCCCTTGAGCCAGATGCTGGGCCACTTTATGAATATCCCCCGCACCCAAGGTAATCACGAGATCACCCGGCTTCAGCGCCGAATTCACTGCCGCGCGTAAACGTCCCAGCGTCGACTCATAATGAACATGCGCATGTCCATCCGCTCGCACCGACTCGGCGACCGATTCCCCGGTCACGCCCGCCATGGCCGCTTCGCTCGCGGCATAAATTTCCGTGATGAAAACTTCCGAGGCATCGTGAAAAGCCCCGGCAAATTCGCCCAGCAACGCTTTCGTCCGCGAATAACGGTGAGGCTGAAAAAGCGCCAGCACCCGCTTCCAACCACTGTTGCGCGCCGCAGCCAGGGTCGCCTTGATTTCCGTGGGATGATGCGCGTAATCGTCCACCACCATGTAATCGGTGGAACGATACTTCACTTCAAACCGCCTCGATGCGCCGCGAAATTCCGCCAGCGCGCTCACCATCTGGTTCCACGCCACACCCAGCTCCGTCGCCAGCGCGATCACGCCCAGGGCGTTGCTCACGTTCTGCGCTCCGGGAACTCCCAGGGTCATTTCGCCCAGCAGCTTGCCTTCACGCAGGACAGTGAATCGCGAGGAAAAATTCTCCAGCCGCACATCGAGCGCGCGATAGGTCGCCAGCTCCGACAAACCGTAGCTCACCCCGCGCGGGCTATTCGAACAAAGCAACATGCTGTTCTTGTCATCCGCGCAATAAATGATCGGGCCGCGCGTCCGCTCGCACAACTGGGCGAAGACCTGAACGATCTCCTCGATGCTGTGATAAAAATCGAGATGCTCCTCCTCGATATTCAGGATCACGCTCGCCTCCGGGGCAAAAAGCGCCAGCGTCCCGTCGCTCTCATCCGCCTCCACGACAAAAGGAGAACCGCTCGTCCAGGTGGCATTCGCGCCGAGCAACGGCACCTGTGCCCCGATGTAATGGGAAGGATTCGCATCGGCCTGGCGCAACACGTGAGTCAGCATCGATGCCGTCGTGGTCTTGCCGTGACTGCCCGCGATGACATACGTGCTCTTGGCATCGGACAGGACAACCAGGCATTCCGCGCGGCGCACGCAAATCATACCGTGCTCGACCGCGGCTTTACGCTCCGGATTTTCCGCCGTAATCGCCGAGGAAAAAACCACCACCGCCACACCATCCACATGCGACGCATGATGCCCCACAAAATAACGCACGCCCGCCGGAATGTAGCTGGAAGCCTGCTGCTCCGGAACCAAATCGGAACCCGACAACACGTGCCCCTGCGCCAGGAGCAGGCGGGCCAGCCCGCTCATGCCGCTGCCGCACACGCCGATAAGATGGATCCGTTGCGGACCGCTCTTCAGCAATTGCTCGAGCCGTTGTTTCAATTCCGTTTGCATGAAGCTTCAATCTCCTCGGCCACTCGTTTTGCCGCATCTTCTCCAGCCAATCCCTGCGATGCCACCGCCATGGTCTTGCGCAGTTCCGTCTTCGTCAGCATTTCCGCCACCGCCTCGTACAAGGCTTCCGGCGTCGTCTTGTTTTCCACCAGGATTCGCGCCGCGCCCGCCTGCTCGAAAATTCGCGCGTTGTAGGACTGATGATCGTCCGCCGCCGCCGGATAAGGAATGAGCACCGCCGGCAGGCCGTAGTGACTCAATTCCGTCAACGACGCTGCTCCTGAACGACTGATAACCACGTCGGCCAGACTATAGAAATGTTCCATTTCCGTCGAGAACGCTTGCACCACGGCGGTGAGCCTTTGCCGGCGATAATTGATCTCCGCAATGTTCGCATCCGCCTGACCGGTCAGATGAATGAACTGCACCTCTTCGCGCCGGTTGTGCCACATCGGCAGTGTCTTCAAAACCAGTTCGTTGATGCCATGAGCGCCCTGGCTTCCGCCCATGACGAGAATGATGGGCAACGCGGGATTCAACCCGAATTTTTCCGCCGCCACCCCGCGATCGATCCGCTCCAAACCGCGACGCACCGGCGTTCCCGTCACCACACAATGCGCCGCACGAAGATAATTCGCGCATCCCGCGAAACCCAACAGCGTCTTGTTCATCCACGGCGCGATGAAACGCGTCACCCGGCCCGGAATCGCATTCGACTCATGGATCAATGTAGGCAGATGGTGACGACGTCCCAGCAACAACGGAATCGCGCTGGTAAATCCGCCCATCCCCACCACTGCGGCAGGTTGAAAATCCCGATAGACCTGGCCGCACTCGCGCCAGCTGTTCAAAAGACTGAACCCAAACGTAAAAACACGCGGCGAAAGAAAACCCGGCCAACCGATTCCCGGCAACGCATGGGCCTGTTGCTCCTTCGCGCCCTTCAACGCAATCGCATCGATCTGCTTCGGGGAAACGAGCAGCAACGTCACGTGCCCGCGTTGACGCAACTCCTCCGCGACCGCCAGGCCCGGAAAGAGATGTCCCCCTGTTCCCCCGCATGCAATAGCAATATTCATCGTGCTACATCCTCACGCTATAGGGTTTCTGCACCAGGACCGGCGCCTTGTGCGTCTGGTAAATGCCCTGCCGGTGCAAGTTGAAAAGAATACCGATCGCCGCCAGGCACGTCAGCAAATTTGATCCGCCGTAACTGATAAAAGGAAGAGGAATGCCCTTGCAAGGCATCAACGACGTAACCACGGCAAGATTCATGATCGCCTGAAGCGCGATCATCACGGTTAGTCCCGTGCCCAGCAACACGCCCGCCGCGTCGGGAGCGTGCAATGTAATCCAGCCGCTGCACAACATCAGCACGAGAAACGCCAGCACGATTCCCAAAGCCACCCACATGCCCAGCTCCTCGCCGATGATCGGAAAAACAAAATCGGTATTCACTTCCGGCAGGTAGTACATTTTCTGGCGACTGTTCCCCAGGCCCAACCCCGAAAGACCGCCGGAACCCAGGGCGATCAGCGCCTGCAATTGTTGCCAGCCCTTGCCGTCCGCCGCCTGCTCGGGATGGAGAAAAGCCATCCAGCGCGCGAGACGTTCCGGAATGAAAACGGAAACCGTCACGATCCCCGCCAGGCCCATGATCGGTACCGGCAAAAGATATCGCAGCTTCGTCCCTGCGCAGAACATGATCGTCACCAGGATCGCCAGCACAATCGATGCCGTTCCCAAATCCTGCTGCTTCACCAGCAGGGCCAGGATCGGCACGGCGCACAACATCGGCCAGAAAAACCCGCGCAGGAATTCGCCCGCGTGACGTTGATTTTTTCCCATCCACCACGAAAGAAAAAGGATCAACGCCAACTTGGCAAATTCCGACGGTTGGTAAGTCCAGCCCGCGAGACGCAACCAACGGGGCGACCCGTTGACCCGCACGCCGATGTGAGGAACCAGGCACAGCACCAGCAGGACACCCGCCAGTCCCACAATCCACGGCGCGTAACGCAACAGCTTTTGGTAATCGCAACGCGAAAGAAAAACGCAGGCGACTCCGCTGATGGCCAGCCACACAAATTGCTTCCGCAGATTGCTGTAAACGCCCCGCATGTCCAGCGGCGCAAGAACGGAGCTTGTGCTCGAGAGCATCACCAGGCCGAGGGTAATCAACCCCAGCATGGTGATGAGCAGCACGTACGCCACGTTCCTTTGCATGAACATAATTCGAATCTCCTCGCTTGCTTACTGCAGGAAATTGGCCAGTTGGGCCGTCGTTGCGGGCTTCGTCTGAACCTGGCTGGGCTGTGATGCGGCGGGCGGTTCCGTCGTCGTCGCGCTCCGCGCTTCCTGTCCCGGAATCTTCAATTTCTTGCCCACGCTCAGCTTCGCCGGATCGGTGATATTATTTGCCGTCATGATCGCGGTCGGCGTCGTCTTGAACTTATGCGCAATCTTCGTCAGCGTATCGCCCTTCATCACCGTATAAAGGTGATGGCCCGTCATCGCCGGAGCCGCTGCCGCCGGTTCGTGCATCGTAACTGCTGTCGGTGCCGCGGTCGGCGTGGAGGCCGGTATGGTCATCGACGGAGTCGAAGCGGAATTACCCAGGATCGTCGTACTACCCGAAGCATCCTGGCTCGTCGCCGGGACCGACCCTGCCGCAACCTGCGCATGGGCCGGAATGACCAGCTTTTGGCCGATGTGCAACATATCGCTGTTGAGACTGTTGGCCGTTTTCAATTTGGCCACGCTCGTGTGATTCTGATGCGCGATTCTCGCGAGTGAATCATGCGCCTTGACCACATAGGGAGTGCCCGAAAGCAACGGGGCAGGTTCATAGGCAGGTGTCGGCGCTGGCTCCGTCGTCGCGGCGGTTGCTGGAGCCGGAGCAGAAGCCGGTGCGGGATCGAAAACCGGCCCTGAACGCGCGGGAACTGTCGGCTTCGGATTCGCCGCCGTGCTCGTCGCAGTGGTGCTTTCGGTCGAAGCGGGTTGCTCCGCCGTCGGCGCTTCCACATTCGACGTGCTCGACGCACTCGCCGTGCTGGAACTCGTCTCGGGCAAAGCGCCATCACCAGACGTGGAACCATCCGCCGCAATCTTGGCGTTCTTGTGCGTCTTGTCCGTCAGCGTATCCATATCAGTACCGCCGCCGCTCATCAGGTGATAGACGGTGAACCCGCCAATGACCACGACGTGCAGAGCCAGCACCGCGATGAAGACCGTCATAAGTTTTAAGCCGCCGGTCTGTTGCGGCCTGATATTACTGTCGTTTGTTTCCATGGTTTTCTCTCTTTCTTTTTAGTGGTGGTTTGGGATTTAAATTTTTTCCGGCAAACTCGCCTTCGCTTTGACCAACTCCCGGAATTGGTCGCCGCGATCCTCGAAACTCTTGAACATGTCGTAACTCGAACAGCCCGGGGAAAAGAGCACCGCGTCGCCGGATTTCGCCAGCTTCTGCGCCTTCTCGACCGCATCGGCCAGCGTCGTGGCCATGAAGCACGGCACCGCCGAACCCCATGCCGAGAAAAGTTTTTCCGCCATCTGGCCGATCAGCACCGCGCTCTTCACCTTCTCGCGCAGGAGCGGGCGCATCCCGGTAAAATCGAGTCCCTTGTCTTTTCCGCCCGCCATCAAAATCACCGGCTTGTGCATTGCGATCAGCGCCTTCTCCAATGCATCGATATTCGTCGCCTTGGAATCGTTGATAAAAACGACGCCGTCGATCTCCGCCACTTTTTCGCAACGGTGCGGCAGCGGCTGGTAATCGCACAGCGCCTTGATCGCCGCTTCGCGCGAAACATTGTAAAGATCGGCCACGGCCAGCGCCGCGAGCATGTTCTCTGCGTTGTGCTGACCGATCAGGTTCGTCTGCTTTTGTTCCAGAACCTGCTCGCCTCGCGCCACCAGCCAACCATCGACCAACTGGTAATCGGCCGGCAAGCCCGTCGCGCTAAACGTAATCCGGCGCGCCGCCAGTTCGGGCAAACGCAGGGCCACGTTCACAATCGCGTAATCGTCCGCGGTCTGGTTGCGAAAGACCTGCCATTTCGCCACTTCATATTCTTCCATCGATCCGTACCGGTCGAGATGGTCCGGCGTCAGGTTCAGATGCACGCTGATTCTCGGGCGAAAATCGACGATGTGCTCCAGCTGAAAGGAACTCACTTCGAGCACCATCACATCGAGATTTCCGCTATCGCGCACCGCCGTCGAAAAAGCCGTTCCGATATTGCCCGAAGCCATCGTCCGCTTGCCGCCCGCCGCCAGCACCGCATCGACCAACTCCGTCGTCGTCGTCTTGCCGTTCGTACCGGTGATCGCCACGATCGGGCATTCGCAAAAGCGATAGGCCATTTCCAATTCGCCAAATAGCGGCAAGCCCGCCTGACGCAACGTCTGCACCAGCGGCACGTTCGGATTGATCCCCGGGCTGAGCACGCCGAAGTCGAACCGGGCGGTCGATTTGATTTCCGCTCCCAGTTCCACCTTCACGCCGCGCTGACGCAGCTCTTCCGCGCGCGCCACGACCTTGGCGTTGTCCGCCGCGTTATCGCGCACGAGCACGTCCGCGCCCTTCTCTTTAAGAAATTTTGCCACTTCCATACCGCTAATTCCCAGTCCGAGTACCACGACTCGCTTGCCGTTCACGTTCATAGTTTTTCATGGTCGTTCTACCTTAGTTTTAAGGTCGCCAGTGCTATCAGCGACGCCACCAGGCTCATGATCCAGAACCGCACCGTCACGGTTGATTCGTCCCAACCCTTCAATTCGAAATGATGATGCAGCGGCGACATGGCAAAAATCCGTTTGCCCGTCAGCTTGAACGAAGCAACCTGCAGCAGCACCGAGCCCGCCTCGATCACGAACACGCCGCCTGCAATGACCAGCGCCAATTCCTGGTGCACACAAATCGCAATGACCCCGAGCACGCCGCCCAAAGCCAGCGAACCGGTATCGCCCATGAACACGCGCGCCGGATGGCAGTTGTACCAAAGAAAACCAAGCCCGCTGCCGACCAGCGCCGCACAAAATACCGTCAGTTCGCCCGCGCCGCTCACCAGCGGCAAAAAGAGATAGGTGGCCAGACGCGCATTTCCCGCGACGTAGCAAAAAATCGCGTAGGTCAGTGCCACGCAGATTGAACAACCGATGGCCAAGCCGTCCAATCCGTCCGTCAGGTTCACCGCATTGGAAGTGCCCATGATGACCAGCGCAAAGAAAATAAAAGCCAGAAACGTTCCCATGCTCACCACCACCGGCGTCTTGAGAAACGGAATATTCAGCGTGTTGTACGCGTCGGGATAATCGGCAACGAAATGCCGGAGATAAGCAAAGACAAAAACCGCCAGCAACAACTGCGCCGCCAGCTTCTGCCAGCCGCGGATTCCCTTGGAATTCTTTTTCGCCACCTTTTCGTAATCATCGGCAAAACCGACAAACCCGAGGTACAGCATCGAACCCAGCACCAACCAGAAAAGCTTGTTCTCGAGATCGCACCAGAGAAGAGAACTGATCGTCACCGTGAGCAGAATCAAAATTCCGCCCATGGTCGGCGTTCCTTTTTTGCCACTGTGCAAATCGGCCAGCTCACGCACTTCCGACTTCAGGCGCAGGGGCTGCCCCAGCTTTAACCTCGTCAGGAGCAGTATCGTCCTCGACCCCAGGATCAACGAAAGCATCATCGAAGTCAGCGCCGCACCCGTCGCCCGAAACGTCTCGTAACGAAAAACGTTCAACGGACTGAGCCAGCTCGCGTGATGCGACAGCATGTATAAGTAGTAAAGCATTAGCGCGCAGCCTTTCCGCTGATGGTCGCCACGAGATTTTCCAGTCCCATGAAATGCGATCCCTTCACCAAAATGGCATCGCCTTCACGCATGATGGCTGTGAGAGCAACCGTCGCCTCTTCCGCGTCGAGCACCTTCACCACGTTATTCAGTCCGGCGGCCATGGCTCCATTGACGTACGCTTCCGCGTGTGGACCGACGGCAATCAGAAATTCCACGCCTTGCTGCGAGGCAAATTCGCCGACAGCACGATGCAATTCCACCGCGTGCTGGCCCAATTCACCCATCGACCCAAGCACGGCAATACGCCTTTGTGCGCCCGGAAATTCCTTGAGCGCGACCAGCGCCGCCTTCATCGACGCGGGATTCGCATTGTAAGCATCATTGATGATCGACACGCCCCGCACCTTCACCACCTGCATCCGCGCGCCGGGCAACGCGACCGCCTCAAGACCGCGCGCAATCTCAGTCAGACTCAGACCACACTCGCCGCCCACGGCCGCAGCCAAAAGTGCATTGGCCACCATCACCCGGTTAAACACCGGAAGCCGGATCGCCACAACTTCATCGCCATGCCGCAAAGAAAAGGAAAGCCCCTCAGCTGTGACCTGCAAATTTTCCGCGCGCCAGGTCGAGTCGGGACTGTCCCCCACCCAAACCAATCGCGCGGCGGAACGGTAGGCGATACGACGACTCCACTCGTCTTCGCCGTTCAACACCGCCACACCGCTCGATGGCAACGCGGCGATCAACTCCGCTTTCTCCTGGGCGATGGCCGCCTGGTCCGCAAAAAATTCGATATGAGCGGGCCCAATGCTGCTGATCACGCCGATCTCGGGCGCGGTCATTTTGGCCAAAGGCATAATCTCGCCGGGATGATTCATTCCCATCTCCACCACGCCGTATTCGTCGCCCTCATCCAACCGGATCAAGGTCAGCGGCACACCGATGTGATTATTAAGATTGCCTTCCGTCGCCTTCGTCTTGAAGCGCGTGCGCAGCACAGCGGCGATCAATTCCTTCGTGCTCGTCTTGCCGCTGCTGCCCGTCACACCAACCGTCCGCACGGGAAGCAACTTGCGATACGTGGCGGCAAAACGTTGCAGCGCCTCCAGCGTATCCGACACCTCCACCAATCCCAGGTCCTCGGGCAAATCGGGAATCAGGCGATTGGAAACCAGCGCCGCCACAGCCCCATGATGCTTCACCTCGCGGATAAAGGCGTGGCCATCAAAACGGTCTCCCTGCAACGCCACGAAACAATCCCCGGAAGCCAACGTCCGCGTATCGGTATGCAGACGATCCACCGACAGCGACGGATTGCCCTTGATGAGCCGGCCTCCGCTCCATTGCGCCACTTCTTCAAGAGTGCAACGACGCATCACGCGGCCCTCCTCTGGAGAAATTCCTGCACGACAATCCGATCGTCGAAGGGATGAAACTGACCCGCAATTTCCTGGGTCGTCTCGTGACCTTTGCCCGCCACACAAACCACGTCTCCCGGCTCGGCGAACGCCAGCGCATGCGCAATGGCCTGGCGACGATCCGGCAACCGCTCGTATTTGCCACTGAAACGCGCCCCGCTCACCCCCGCCTCCATGTGATCGAGAATAAGTTCGACATTCTCGTTCCGCGGATTGTCCGCTGTAAAAATCGAGTGATCGGCTGTCTCCACCGCGGCGCGGGCCATCAACGGACGCTTCGCCGCATCGCGATTGCCGCCACAGCCAAGCACCACAATCAACCGGCCCGGCGTGATTCCCCGCAAAACCGTAAGCGCCTTGCGCACCGCATCGTCGGTATGCGCGTAATCGACCACCGCCGTCACGCCATCCGCCGAAACAAATTTTTCCAGGCGTCCCGGCACTTGCGGCGTATCGCGCAGACGCTCCACGATGACATGCGGTGCAATGCCAAAAGCCAGTGCCCCGCCCACGGCCGCCAGCGCATTCGCCACATTGAACGATCCGATCAACGGCAGGGTAAAAGGAAATTCATCGCCCTCGATGCGCAAAATTCCCTCAGTTCCGTTCGAGCTGTGCTTCAACTGAGTCGCCTCAACCGAGGCCCCGGCCCGGCCCTGCAACGTATAAGAAATGATCCGCACGCGATCCCCGAGAACCTTCATCAACCTCACACCGTACGAATCGTCCGCATTGATCACCGCCGCGCCGGGATTTTCCTCGCGGTCCAAATTGGTGAACAACAGCATCTTCGCCGTAAAATAATTTTCCATCGACTCGTGATAATCGAGATGGTCCTGCGTCAGGTTCGTAAAGACACCGACCTGAAATTCGATGGGGGCAGTGCGTCCCTGTGCCAGGGCGTGAGAGGAAACCTCCATCACCGCCGCGCAGCAACTACTCGCCTTCATCTGCGACAGCAACTCGTGCAGGTCGAGCGACTCCGGCGTCGTACGCGACGCGGGCAGGATACGCTCGCCGATTTCGTAACGAACCGTGCCGATGAGACCAACCGGCACTTTCGGCTCTGAAAGCAAATGCTTGAGAATGAACGTCGTCGTGGTCTTGCCGTTCGTCCCGGTCACACCGATCATCTTGAGCGAACGATCCGCCCGACCAAAGAAACTCGCCGACATCGTCGCCATCGCGCGGCGTGCGTTATCCACCTCGATGAAAGTCGCGCCGTGACCGGACTTAAACTGGGGATTCTCCAGCACGATGGCCGCCGCGCCCTTATCGCAAACTTCCGCGATAAACTGGTGACCGTCCGTCTTCTCGCCCTTCCAGGCAAAGAAAATATCGTTCGCCTCCACGCGACGCGAATCGTAACGCAGCAAGTGGATCAAGCGGTCGACCGATCCCTCGATCGACTTCGTCTTCGTCTCCTTGAGAATTTCGGAAAGTTTCATAACGAGGCCGGAATGTTGGAGCTCAAGACCGGAGTCACGGGCCGATCCGGAACCAGGGTCATGATCTGCGCCACTTGCTTGGCGATGGAAGCGAACACCGGCGCGGAAACTTCGGCGCCGTAGTACTTGGTCGTCTGCGGTTGGTCCACCATCACCAACGCGACGAAAGCGGGGTCCTGCGCGGGCATGAACCCGATAAAGGACGAAACAAATTTTGTGTGAGAATAAGCCCCGTCGATAAACACCTGGGCCGTGCCAGTTTTTCCCGCGTACGAATAACCGTCGATATGGACATTCTTGGCCGTGCCATCGATCGTCACCTGCTCCAGAGCCCTCGCCACGTCGCGGGCCACATCGGGAGCAATGACCTGCCGCACGATCCGCGGCTGATACACCTTCACCACCCGCCCCGCATCATCGGTCACTTGCTTGGCCAGGCGCGGCACCACCAGACGCCCCCCGTTGGCGATCACGCTCATCGCCGTCACCAACTGCAACGGCGTCGCCGCCACTTCCTGCCCCATCGGAATACGGGTAATCGAAAGCGCGCTCCATTTGCTCACCGGGCGCAGCAAACCGGGCGACTCGCCCTGCTGCTCAAACAAACCCGTGCGCTGACCGATCCCGAAAGCGGTCGCATACTTGTACAGCTTCTCCTCGTGCAGATAATCCAGCGCGATCTTGGCAAAACCGATGTTGCTCGATTGCGACATCACCTCCAGGGCGGGCAGCCAGCCATGCGGCTCGTCGTCGCGCAAATATTTTCCGCCGTAATAATAGGAACCATTCTCGCAAAAAACCGGCGTATTGAGATTGATCTGCCCTTCATTAAGGGCCGCCGCCATCGTGATGATCTTGAAAATCGATCCCGGCTCGACCATGTCGGTCAGGCAACGATTGCGCACCGCATCGGGCAGAAAAGTCTTGCGATTGTTCGGGTCAAAAGTAGGACGCGAACCCATCCCCAAAATCTCCCCGGTATGCGGGTCCATCAGAATGATGTAGGCCGCGTTCGGTTGATAGGTCTGCACGATTTGGTCGAGCTCGTCCTCCACCACATGCTGGATGGCCAGCTTGATCGTCAGCGTCACGTCGTACCCGTCGACCGCGGGAGTCTCCCGCGTCTGGTAGCCGAAAATCACATTCTTCTTTGCATCCCGCTCGACCCAGCGTTCGCCCGGCACACCATTCAAAAACTTATCCATCTCCTTTTCCGTCCCGGCCAGACCGTGACCATTGTCATCCGTAAACCCGAGAACATGCGCCGCCAGTTCGTTATTGGGGTAGGAACGAAGATCCTGCACCTCGCAAATCAGACTATCCAGTTTCAACGCGCGCAACTTCGCCACCACGCCGTCGTTCACACCCGAAGCCAGCAACTGGTAACGATTGCGGGGATTAAAAACCGCCGTCAGACTTTGCGCCGGCATTTGCAGCGCCGCCGCCACCTTCGGCAGATTCACCTCCGGCTGCTTCAGCTTCTGCCCGTCCAGCCGGATGTCATAAACCTGTTGCGTCTGGGCCAGGATATTATTTTCGCTGTCGTAGATCGTGCCGCGCTTCGGCGCAATGATCTCCGGATGCAAATGATTGCTGATCGCCATCTGCCAGAACTTGTCGTGCTGCACGAGCTGGATCTGAATCAGGTTGAACGAAATGACGGTGAAACCGAGGCCCAGAAAAACCAGAACCCAGGTGGCGCGAGCACGGTAGGGCATGGCGTTATTGACTCCCATGGACTGGTTGAGTTGACGCATCGGCAGAGGAAGCCACCGGCGGATTCAGATTGTAAGCGTGATTGGGCACCGTCCCCATACGCACCAACTTCATGCGCGTGCTCTGGTCCATCGGCACCACGCTCGAAGGCATCTGGTCCAGGCGAACCAACATCGAATGCATCAGGGTCAGCCGCCGCTCCAGTTCGCGCGGACTCTTCATTCCCTCGAGATCAAGCGCCAGGCTCGCATTGCGCGCCCGGATCAAATCGAGCTGCACCTGCAACCGGTGCGCCTCGTCCGCCAAATGCAAATTCTGATTCTTGCACAGCATGTAGCTCAAGCCGAGCATCGAAAGCAGGCTCGCGATCAAGACCCACTTCACCACGCCCATCCAGTGCAGCGACTGGCTGTTCTTCATGCGATTACGGCTCATGAGAGAACCTCCTCATTGCGAACAGCCACACGTAACCGGGCGCTGCGCGCGCGCGGGTTCTGTAAAATTTCTTCCTCGCCCGGCAGGTAACGCTTCATCCCCCGCAAATGATAGTGCGGATTGGGCAACGTATTCGGATGCCCCGGCGTCTCCTGCCACTCGGAACTCCGCTCGCGCAGAAAATGCTTCACGGCCCTGTCCTCACCGGAATGAAAGCTGATCACGGCCAGCACAGCTCCAGGATTCATAATTTCCACCGCCTGCGGCAAAGCCGCTAGCAGCGCCTCCTGTTCTCCGTTGACAGCGATGCGTAAAGCCTGGAAGACCTTCGTTGCCGGATGTATTCCCCCAGCTCGTCGGTGCGGAAGCGTCGCGGCCACCACTGCTGCCAGATCGGTGGTCGTGCGGAAAGGCGCGCGTTGGCGCCGTGCCACCAGGGCCCGGGCCACTCGCCTTGCTTCTCGTTCTCCGCCATGTTCATAAAAAATTTTCGTCAGATCGCCTTCAGAAAGTTCGTTCACCAAATCGGCTGCCGTTGCGCCGCTCCGCCGGTCCATCCGCATATCGAGCGGACCTTCCATGCGAAAACTGAAACCCCGCTCCGCCGTCTCCAGCTGAGGCGACGAAACTCCCAGGTCCAAAAGGACCCCGTCGACCTTCTCCCAGCCGTGTTCGATACTGCATGTTTTCAGTTCCTTAAAATTTCGTTGCTTCCACTTAAAATCTTCCGGCCACCGGGCCTCCAGCACCCGCGCGGCCTCTTCCGCCGCACTGTCCTGGTCCAACCCAAGGACCTGCGCCCCCCGCTCCAACAGCGCCCGCGAATGACCGCCGCGCCCGAATGTCCCGTCTATCCATCGCTGCCCCGGCTGCACCCGCGCCGCCGCCAGCACTTCCGCCAGCAGAACGGGGAGATGCTCCCCGCCGCCTCTTTCGTCTTCTTTTCCATCACCCACAAATTTCAAGTCATCTTCCAGCGCCACGCGGGAGCCAGAGCCGGCCTCTTCAACCCCACGAGCTCAAAAGCATTTCGCCGCGCCAACTTCACCACGGAGGATCCGATAATCTGCCCCTCGGCGTCCTTTTCCGCCTCGAACCCATAAACCATTTGCCGACGCACAAGAGCTTTGATTTTTAATTTGATTTCCATATTCCTCGTTTCGCCTCCGCGGTGTAACGGCGGACGGGCCGCCGTTGATGCCGTTTTTGGGTGACGAGGAGTAAGGCATCGTTACATCCCCGTAGGTTTTTGACCCGAACCGGCACTCACCGGCCAGGCCCTCAAGAAATGGTGCGGGACAATCATAAGCCAATTGCGCTGAGCGCCTCCTCCACCGTCGGCTCCGTGGCCTGCTTCTTTTCCCAGGCCGCCTTGTCCCAAATTTCAAAATGCGTCAACAGACCCACGAGCACGGCCTCCTTTTTCAGGGCCGCGCGTTCGCGCAATTTTTCCTTCACCATGATGCGCCCCTGTTGGTCCCACGTCGTGCTCTGCGCCATGCTCGCCAGCGCCTGCACCTGACGGCGAACGGGATCGCCATCCTTCAGGTTCTTCATTTTTTCCTGCAAATCGCTCATCCACGACTCGGGATAAACCCGCACGCACGGCTCGGCGGAAGGTAAAATAAAGAGGCGCTGCTCAAAAGATTCCACGCGCCATTCCGAGGGCACGGTAATCCGGCCCTTGGCATCAAAGGCATGACTAAAGGTATCCGTGTAGGATGCGCGCGCCTCGGTTGACATAATTTTTCACCACTATCCGTCTTTTTCTGCCACAACAACCCACTTTTAAACACTAAGCATGGTCAGGGGTCAACCTAATTTTCCAAAAAATCGCCGGAAATATCAGCGCGAACGGCGGTTACAACGCGATTACCTCATTCACAGGCTCAATCCTGTGCCGCAAGCTGGAACCCGGAGAATATCAAAGTTTCGCACGCAGATCGCAGAGTCGTCGGAGAACTTTAAAACCCTTCTCCCTTGCTCCGTGATCTCTGTGTTCTCCGCGCGAAATACAAGTACGCACGCTCAACGCAACTCGCGAATAAGAACGTCGTGAGGTTACTTACCCGGACCATGACCACCCGACGCTCCACCGGGAGGAGGGGGCGGCGGAGGCGGATTACCATCCGGAGGCGGCGGTGGATTGCCCCCGGAAGAATTTTGCTGCTGCGCCCTCATCTGCGACATGTGCTTATCGATCTGGTCAAAGATCGAAGCCAAGCTCGGATCATCCTTCAACATCACCTGACGAACCTTCTGTTGGTGGGCCATCCATTTTTCATGAAAAGCCTCGTGATCCTCTTTCGAGGCATCAGGCCCCGGATGCTGATCTCTCAGGGCATCCTCTTCGGTCTTAAGATCGGAATTTTCCTCCAGGGCCTTCTTGTGCGCCGCGATGAATTTGTCCCGATCGGACGGACTTAAAACGGCCAAGGCCCGAGCCTGGGGATCCTTCGGAGGAGGAGGAGGAGGAGGAGGATTCCCACCATCCTGGGCGGGGAGATTACCGAGACGAAGCAAAAGCAAGGCACCCAAAACAGCCAGCAACAGGTGCGGTCTCATCACTACCGACCCTAGCAATGACGTCGCGCGATAGCAAGGCGGGAACGATTACAAATAGTCTTACCATCCTCCCGCTGAAAGGTTAACCTCTTGCTCCTCCATGGCCAGACAGCTCGCAACCATCACCCTGATCGGTCACGACAAAGCCGGCGTCATCGCCCGCATCACCCAACTCCTCTTCCAGTTGGGCGCCAACATCGAAGCCCTCGAAGAGCAGGTCACCCGCGGTCAGTTCAGTATGACCCTCCAGGCCTCGTGGCCCACCTCCCGCTTCGACCGAAATCAAATCCAGCAACACGTCAAAGAAGCCGCCCGCGATCTGGGCATGGAAATCAAAATTCACTTCGCGGCCACCGGCCGCCAACGCCTCGCCATCTTCGTCACAAAAGAAACCCACGTCCTCGAAGGCCTCCTCGCCAAATCACCCGCCGGCCTCGGCGCGCAACCCGTCGTCGTCATCGGCAATCGCCCTTCGCTGGAACCGCTTGCCCGCAAAAAAGGACTCCCCTTTTATCACGTCCCCTTTCACGACCGCGCCCAGGCCGAACAAAAAGTCCTCGCGCTGCTTGAAAAACACGAAGCCGACTTCATCGTCCTCGCCCGCTTCATGAAAATCCTCTCGCCCAATTTCGTCTGGCGCTGGAAAAATAAAATCATCAACATCCACCCCTCGCTCCTGCCCGCCTTCCCCGGCGCCAACGCCTACCGCCAGGCCTACGAACGCGGCGTCAAAATCGTCGGCGTCACCGCCCACTTCGTCACCCCCAACCTCGACGAAGGCCCCATCATCACGCAGGAAGTCCTCAAAGTCCGCAGCAACGAACCGCTCGCCAGCATCGTCAAACGCGGCCAGGGCCTCGAAACCCGCTGCACCCTCCGCGCCGTCCGCACCTACGTCACCAAACGCCTCGACGTCCACTGGGGCCGCGTCTACTCCTGATTTTTAATTTGTCATTCTGAGCGAAGACGTGTTTCGCGCGTAGAGCACTGAAGTCACGGAGGCTTTAAAAATTCTTTCTTCTTCGCTCTGTGTTCTCCGTGCGAAACTAAAGAATCACCTTCAACAGCGCCTGCGTATCCGACAAATCAGCAAACGTATGCGTCGGCTTCTCCGCCTCCAATTGCGCAAACGTGAAAGAACCCGTCGCCACCGCGATCGTCTTCGCGCCGATCGCCTTGCCACAGGCCACATCATGCGGCGTATCGCCAATGATGAAAACCCGCTCGGGCGGAAACTTGATCCCCAACTTCTCCTTCGCGCGGGCCAGGGCGAAAGGCCCCAGCTCATTCCGCAAATGACTGTCATCGGAAAAAGCGCCGAATTCAAAATAATCCCAAATCCCCAGGTGAGACAATTTCAACCGGGCGCCCTCCTGCATATTGCCGGTCAGAAGCCCCTGATGAATCTCCGGGTGCGCGTGCACCGCCTCCAGCGCCTCTTTAATGCCGGAATGAAGCCGCGAATTTCCCGCGGGCAAAGTCTTCGGCAACAGCGCCAGGTAACCGTCCCGGAAACGCTTCTCCTCCTCGGGCGTCACGGGCAAACCCAAAAACTCGAGAATATCCCGCACGATCGACGTATCCGTCCGCCCCTGCAAAGCCACCGGCAACTTGCCGCCCAGATCGCGCCCGTATAAATCCTGGATCAGAATCAGCAGCGACCGCTCGCCCGCGCGGTCCGTGCAAACCAGCGTCCCGTCAATATCCCAAAGCAAAAGCGAATCGCGCATAAAAAATACGACCGAAGGGAGTGAACCAAATTACCAAATTCCGCCCAATGACTAAATTTTAGGATGGAAGAGAAGAGAGACTGAATTCCTTCCGATCCTTCTCCTTGATGCCTTTTATCTTCATTTGGTTAATTTGGAGAAATTTGGTCATCCCATTATTACCCTCTGCAGGAGCGCAGGACTTACATCGCCATGATCGAAAAGCCCGAATCGACGTAAAGCGTCTGACCCGTAATCGCCGCCGCGCCATCCGTAGCCAGGAAAAGCCCCGTCGCCCCCAGCTCCTCCAACTCAACATTGCGCTTCAAGGGAGCATGCTCCTCGTAATGCTTCAGCATCTCCGTGAAACCGCCCACCCCGCGCGCCGCCAGCGTATTCATCGGCCCGGCACTAATGGCATTCACCCGAATCTTCTTCGGGCCAAGATCATAAGACAGGTAACGCACCGAAGCCTCCAGCGAAGCCTTCGCCACGCCCATCACATTGTAGTGCGGAACGACCCGCGCCGCGCCGAGATAGCTCATCGCGATAATGCTGCCCCCGTTCTTCTCCATGAACGGCAACACCGCGCGAGTCAGCCCCACCAGTGAATAGGCGCTGATATCATGCGCGATGGAAAACGCCTGACGCGTCGTCTGGACAAATGCGCCCGAAAGCGCCTCCCGCGGCGCAAAGGCCACGCTGTGCAAAAGCAAATCGACCTGGTCCGTCCGCTTTTTAACCTCACCGAAAAACCGCTCGATCTCCTCATCGGAACTGACATCGCAAGGCAGAATCAGCGTATCCGCACCAAAGGCCCCGGCCAACTCCTCCACATTCTCCTTCAGCCGTTCGCCCTGGTAATTGAAAATAAGTTTGGCCCCGGCCTGATGCCAGGCCTGCGCGATCGCCCACGCGATGCTCCGCTTGTTTGCGACGCCGAAGATGACACCGGTCTTACCGGCCAATGGAAGATGACTGCTCATGGCACACCATGATGCAAAGCCCGGCCACCGAGAAAAGAGGAATTATTGGATAAATAAGGTAGCCAGCGCAGGCCCTGCGCTGGGTACCCGAAAAACCCGCGATATGGTTATCCCTAAAAACGAACCGGCCCACCTCCAACCGTCAGGTTGAAAAGTGGGCCGGAGCCGTCATCCGATCCGGCGCACATGAGGCAGCGCGCCAGACCGTCTTCTTATTCGGAAATAAAATCCAGATTAGAACGAACAACCAACCGAGATCTTCGGTCCGAGAGCGTCAATCGGGTGATTCGCGCTGGCAGGCTCAGACATACCCGCGTTGGAAAGGTGCTGGTACTCAACACCCGCACGCAGAAACCAGCAATCATCGAGCTTGAACTTGGCACCAGCCGCGACATCAAACGCGAAATTGAAATCCTGACCGAGACCGCCGAGATCCGCACGGGCATCGGCGAAATCAACCCCAATACCGCCTTCGATATAGGGAACAACGCACCAACCGGGCTGCACAAAG
>Ga0307511_10000128_pt1 | contig 69098 bp, 69 predicted proteins | sample 13_EM_MG_FD_200266 | JGI IMG/M metagenome (GOLD analysis project Ga0307511, IMG submission 200266) | Populus trichocarpa ectomycorrhiza microbial communities from riparian zone in the Pacific Northwest, United States - 13_EM | ecosystem: Host-associated > Plants > Roots > Unclassified | place... | reverse complement strand
CCCTCTCCATGAACTGCTTACAAAGACCTATGATGCGAACCGAAATCCCTATGATTGCAACCAATTGCCCCTGTGGTAGTTAAGATTGGACACTACTGACAATATATAAATTAGCATGGAGCCTAGTGCTGATTAGCATCGTCATTAGTTAATACTATTATATATAATCATTAATGTTATATAGAATGCTTAGGTTGTTGAGCTAACGCATTAAGCAGATGAAGGGTTGAGAATGTCCTGCAACGTATTCAATAAAACCGCAGCCGTGTAGGGTTTTGAGATGAAGTGTTTGACTCCGGCATTGGTGGCTTTGGCCACACCGCTGTTGGCGTAAAGCCCGCTCGCGGCAACGATTTTCAGTGCCGGGTTGATTTTCAATAAAGCGTAGATGGTAGTCGGGCCATCCATGACGGGCATCGCCATGTCGGTCAGGACGACAGCAACTTCATCCTGATGCTGCGCATAGATGGCGACGGCTTCGGCACCATTACTTGCGGTCAAGACACGATAGCCAAAGGCCTGAAGGGTTTGGCCCGTGATGGTGAGGATGGAAGATTCATCATCAACGACAAGAATCGTTTCCCCCTGCCCCCTCGGAAGGCTGGCTTTTTCCGACGACTCGTCAGCGGCCCCTTCCGGTTTATTTTCCGCCGGGAGATAGATTTTAAAAGAGGTGCCGATGCCCACCTCGCTATAGACATTGATGAATCCACCGTGACTTTTGACGATGGCCATGACAGTCGATAATCCGAGCCCCGTGCCCTTGCCCATTTCCTTGGTGGTGAAGAACGGTTCGAAAATATTGTCGATAATTTCGGGAGCTATCCCCACCCCCGAATCGGTGACGCAAAGGGCCACGTAAGGCCCCGGCTTGGCCTCCATGTTCATGGCGACGTATTGCTCATCGAGCACACGGTTTTCGGCGCTGATCGTCAATGTTCCTCCACTCGGCATGGCATCGCGGGCATTGACGCAAAGATTCAACAGGATCTGGTGGACCTGGGTCGGGTCGCCCATGATGGTCCAAATTTCCTCGGGTAGCGCCAGATGCAGGCGCATGTCTTTGGGGAAGGTGTCCTTCACGATCCGCTCAAGATCCTTCAGCAGGTAGCGCGGTTGTATGGCGACTCGTTGCCCTTCCGTGCCACGCGCAAACGAAAGCACCTGCTGGACAATATCAGTGCCACGGCGGGCGCTAGCCTCGATGGTTTCGAGGATGGTCTGAGACTCTGGATCGGCGACGGATGTCTTGAGTATGTCGAGGGAAAGGACAATGGGAGCCAGGATGTTATTCAAATCATGCGCAATCCCGCCCGCAAGAATGCCGATGCTTTCCATGCGCTGCGCCCGCATGAATTGGGATTCGATCTTTTTCTTTTCGGTGATGTCGGTATTGACCGCGAGTACGGATTTCGGACAGCCTTCCTTGTCCCGCACGAGCGACCAGCGCCCCTCGATACTCAATTCCTGCCCGTTATTGGTACGATGTCGAAGCTCACCGGACCATTCGCCTTTTTGGATGGCCGATGCGTTGGCTTCCTGAAATTTGGCGGCATCGGCATAGATCAGCTCTCCGACGTTGCGGCCCACCGCCTCATGGGAAGTCCATCCGTACATACGTTCCGCACCCTTGTTCCAAAAGAGAATCCTGCCCTCCAGATCCTGGACAAGAATGGCGTCCTGGGTCTGATCCAACAGCGCAGCCTGTTCCTCGATGCGATGGATGACGCGATTGAGTTCGGTAACATCTCGCTGAATGCCCACAAAATGGGTGCAGCGGCCTGTGCCGTCAAAAATCGGCGAGAGGTCGAGATCCATCCAGTATTCGGCGCCGTCCTTGGCCCGATTGATAATCTGTCGGCGGATGGGCTTGCGCCGTTCCATGGCCTGCTGAATTTCCTTCAGCACTTCGCGATCCGTCTTGTCGGACTGAAAAACGCGGGGACTTCGTCCCATCATTTCCACCCGTGAGTAGCCGGTCATCCGTTCCATCGCTTCATTGGCAAAGACGATGCGCGGACCGGACTCATCCAGGGGCTCGGCCTCCGTCACGAGGACGATATCGTTGATGTTGGCAATGCAATTACCGAGAAGCTTGAGCTGCTGTTCGGATTTTTTCCATTCGGTGATGTCGCGCAGGATTTTTGAGATACCGACGATCTTTCCTTCGCAATCCTTGAGCGGAGACATGGTCGCGGAAACATGGATCAAGCTGCCGTCCTTGCGCACACGCACCGTTTCGTAATGGCGCACATGTTCACCCCGCTTAATGCGGGCCAGGATTTCATCCTCTTCCCGATAACGATCCGGCGGAAAGATGATCCGGACCGACTGCCCCAGGATCTCGGCTTCCGTATAACCGAACATTTTCTCGGCGGCCGGATTCCAACTCGTGATGGTACCTTCGAGCGTTTTGCTGATAATGGCATCATCGGAATATTTGATAATGGCGGCAAAACGCTGGATCAATTCCTCCGCCCGCTTGCGTTCGGAGATGTCGCGGAGGATGACGGTGAATGATTTTTTGCCGTCGATTTCCGAATGGGAGATGGAAGCTTCGAGAGGAAATTCTTCGCCGTGGACCCTTAATCCGCTGATGGCACGTGTCCCCCCCATGGGGCGGGAGGTGGTGGCCCCTTCGCCAAATTTCCGGATATGTTCGGAGTGCTTGCCACGAAAACGGGCAGGTATAAAACGGTCCAGTTTTTGCCCAAGCGCCTCCTGCGCCGTGCACTCAAACATGCGTTCGGCAGCGGCGTTGAAAATCGTAATATTTTCATCCTCATCTGTCGTGATGATGGCATCCATCGCATTGGCGATGATCCCGATCATTTGCTGCTCTGTCGCGGATATATGAGCCGACGATTTTCCGGGCGATGGCTTAGATCGTTTTATCATGTGTGAATCAGTCGCGTAAAGGATCAAGTCATCGAAAGGGATTCTAAGTTTATCGTCCCGCCTCAGACAGAGTTAATCCCCATTATATAGTTTTTGATCTAAAGGAGTTTACCACATTTATACAAGATGGCTTATATTCTCAAGTTAAATCTCTAATAAGGCTGATTAGGTATCACATACTTTATTTAGTACAATTAAGCATATGGCAGGGCCCGATCTACCCTCATTCAGGATCCATTTTTAAGCTCGTTGGGTCTAATTCCCGAAATTTGAGGCGCAAAGGTGGTGGGCGCCATCAGCTGAATGGTGGTCCGCCGTCGAGCCGAGGGCGGCTACCATGAATGACCTTTGCTTACTCCATGGTTCTTTATTAGAAAGCGGTCTACGTTCCGCCTCGGCCAAACAGATCGAGTTCACGCAATACTTCCCGCGCTTTTTCCTTCTTCTGCTTGGCCCGGGCGAGCTTGGGCTGACCGGTGTCATCGATCTGGTCTTCTTCAAGTTGACGCAAGACTTCCTTGGCGCGCTTGAGCACCGGCGCGGGCAATCCCGCCAGTCGCGCAACCTGGATGCCGTAACTTTTGTCGGTTCCTCCCGGAACGATCTTGCGCAGGAAAACGATGTGATCGCCCCATTCGCGCACCGCGACGTTGTAATTTTTGGTCGCGGGTAGCAGTCGCGCCAACTCGGTCAGCTCGTGGTAATGGGTGGCAAATAGCGTCCGCGCGCGCAGCGTGGTGTTGAGATATTCGGCCACCGACCAGGCGATACTCAGACCATCGAAGGTGCTGGTGCCGCGTCCAATCTCATCCAGAATGACAAGGCTGCGGCTGGTGGCGTGGTTGAGGATGTTGGCCGTTTCGTTCATCTCGACCATGAAGGTGCTTTGGCCGCGACCCAGGTCATCGCTGGCGCCGACACGGGTGAAAATGCGATCCAGCAAGCCGACCACCGCACGTTTTGCGGGGACAAAACAGCCGCAATGAGCGAGCAGGGAGAGCACAGCGATCTGCCGGATGTAGGTACTTTTGCCGGCCATGTTCGGCCCGGTAAGAATGACCAGCCGTTCCGTCTCAATGTCCAGTCGCACATCGTTGGGCACGAATTTTTCATTGGCGGGAAGTTGTTCGAGCACCGGATGACGCGCTTCTTCGAGAAGGAGCAAGCCGTTGTCGTTCATCTCAGGCTGAATATAATCGCGTTCCTGGGCCAGGGCACCCCAGCCCAGCAGCACGTCGATTTCGTGAAGCGACCGCGCCGTGTCCTGCATGGCACGCAAGTGAGGAACAGCAGCAGCCCGCAGATCGAGAAAAAGTTCGTACTCCAATTGGCGCGAACGTTCCTGAGCGCCGAGAATTTTTGCCTCCATCTCCTTCAGTTCGGGCGTCACAAAACGCTCGGCGTTGGCAAGAGTCTGCTTGCGCGTGTAGTCGGCAGGCACCGAGCCGAGATTGGCCGTGCTGATCTCGATGTAGTAACCGAAGACCTGGTTGTAGCGCACCTTGAGCGAACGGATGCCGGTCCGTTCCTGTTCGCGGCGTTGGAGATCGGCCAGCCATTCCTGTCCTTCGACCGAAGCCGCCCGTAACTCATCGAGCGCGGCATTATAGCCACCGCGAATCAGCCCGCCCTCTTTCAGCACGATCGGCGGATCATCCGCGAGCGCGCGGGTATAGAGTTCCGATAATTCCGGCAGCAGCGTGATTTTTCCGCCCAGATCGCGCAAAGCAGGAACCGGATGTTGCGCCAGGGCTTCACGCAATACGGGCAGTTGTTCAAGCGAGACGCGTAGCGCGATCAGATCACGTGCGTTGCCGCTGCCCTGGACGAACCGGGCGACGAGCCTTTCCACATCCCGCACCTGCCGCAATCGATCGCGTAAATGATCACGTTCCTGTTGCTGGGCCCGCGCCCAGGCGACCACGCTTTGACGTCGCTCAATACCCACCAGGCTCCGCAGGGGTGCCAGCAGCCATTGCCGCAAAAGCCTGCCACCGCCGGATGTCACGGTCCGATCCACCGCCGCCAGAAGCGTCGTCTGGCCCGAGCCAGAACGAAGCGGATCGACCAGCTCCAGATTGCGCCTCGTGGCCGCATCGAGAATGAGCACATCTTCCCTCTGCCAAAGACGAAGGGTATGGACATGCCCCAGCGAACGGCGCAATTCGTGTCCCAGATAATGGAGCAAGCCTCCCGCGGCACTGAGCGCACCAGCCGCATCGGTCAGGCCGAAGCCGTCCAGCGAAGCGGTCTTGAAATGATCCCGCAGGGTGTGCTCGGCCGCATCGGCGGAAAAACTCCACGCATCGTGCTCAACCAGGAGGTAACCCAGCTTTTCGCCTGTGGAAAGCGCCGAGGTTTCCAGGTCGATGCGCTGTCCTTGTGCCACCACGACTTCCACCGGGCTGATCCGGCCAATGGCATCGCGCAATGCTTCCGCCGTGGGAAAATCGCCCGCGAAAAACTCGCCCGTGGTCAAATCGAGCGCGGCCACACCAAAGCCATCCGCGACAGGGGCGACCGCGGCGAGAAAATTATTCTGCTTCGGTTCGAGTTGCCCCGCCTCGAGGATGCTGCCCGGTGTCAGGATTTGTGTTATTTCGCGCCGCACCACCTGTCCGGGTCGGGGTGCTTCCATCTGATCGCAAATGGCCACGCGCCGCCCCGCCTTGAGCAGTTGCGCAATGTAACCTTCCGCCGCGTGATAAGGCATGCCGCACATCGGCGTGCCTTGCCGCTGGGTGAGAGTGAGGTCGAGCAAGCGCGAGCCTTCTTCGGCATCGCCAAAGAACATCTCGTAGAAATCGCCCAGCCGGAAAAGCAGGAAAGCATCCGGGGGGACTTCGCGCTTGAGCCGATGATACTGCTGCATCATGGGCGTGAGAACTTCGGACATGGGAGCCGATGCTAACGATCTTGCCCGGCCTTGAGCAGATTTTTTTTCCGAATAAAGAACCCCGCCGGAAGCAGCGGGATATTTAAGGTAGCCGCCGTCGGCTCGACAGCAGCGGAGAATTTACCCTGAGAGATCAATTTTCCCAAACAGGCCTGCATATAACGGCGGCTGTTATTTCAAAGATTTGAGTGTACATTCCTTGCCGTCAGGCCTTTCCTCAAGCATCGTATATACAGGTTTCAGGGATCTTATGAATTTTACCACGCAGGCCGCCCAGGATATTCTTGGAAAAATTGAGCGTGACCCAGCAGAAGTGCGGCACTGGCGCCAATTGCTTATTCTGTGTTTCGACCAGAAGTCGATCGACATCCTACAGACCCTGCAGGTGGTGGTTGCAGGCATTGAGCAAATCTGGAATCACAAGCGACAACAAGCCAAGGAAATCCACGAGGCCGCGCGCCTAAAGCAACGTACCACGGGTAGCAAGGATGCCCTGCCTTCTCTCGCGGTTGTCTCCATCACGCTGACGGTGCGGCAAAAGGAGACTCTGGTGAAGCTGGCGCGTGATCCTCAATCAAGCGCCCTGCTCTATCGGTTCGGACTTTATCTGGAGGAAGACTTTGCCCAAACCCAGGCGGCCTATGCCATTTATGAGCGCGCCCTCTCGATTGGCTCGGATGATTCTGCCCTTGAAAACAAACTGATCGAAGCCATCAAGCGCCTCAACTCACGCAACCGGGAAATTGAATTACAGAACAAGGCGGCCCAGAATCTGGAGACAATTCTTGCGCCGGAAACAATGGGAGTCAAAAGCCCTTCCCACCATCGCCCCAGCGCTTCCGCACTGATCAAGCGTACGGGACGCCTTTCCGTGGATCGCAGCCGGATTCAAATTAATCCCAATACCCCGGCGGACCCCGCATGGCCGGAGACCCAGAAGAAGCTTTCCGACATGATGGCACGGCTTTTGGCGCGCGCCGCCGAACTTTGCGAGACCGCACCTCGACCGATGCGCCTGCCTCGCTCGATCGCGCCTTCACAATGGCTCGAGTTTCTTGAAGGCCATATCACTTTGCTTTTGGCCACGCTGGAAGCACAGGACATCGCCATTCGCACTTCCATCAATCTGGAGCAGGCTCCACGACACGATGTCGCCGCGAGAACGACCCTGGTCACGTCCATGCTGCAGGAAATCGAACTTGCCCTCGGCTCGCACAGTCCATCGAAAAAAACGACCCAGGCCAAACCGGAGGCCAAACCACCTACCGCGCGGTTGGAAGATATTTTCGCCTGGATCGAGAGCGGTCGGCTTTCCGAAGCCGAGACCCACCTGCGCCAACTCGAGGTCGAGTCGCAGCCGAAGGACCAACTCAGCGAGGTGTGGTTTCAACTGGGGTTGGCCTTTCAACACAATCACGAAAGCAAGCGGGCGATGGTCGCCTATCAGCAGGCCCGCGAATTGAATCCGAAAAATCTCCAGGCCTGGTTCAACAGCGGAATGATCCAGCAGGAGGAAGGCATGCTTCATCCGGCATTGACCTGTTATCAGGCCGCGCTGGAGCTTGACCCGGTGCAATCCAAGATCTGGTGCAACCTGGGCGCCCTTCAATTCCAATTGGGAGAATTTAGTGAATCGGTGATTTCCCTGAACCGGTCCGTGACGCTGAAACCCGACTATGCCCGCGCGTGGGACAATCTGGCGGGATCTCTTTGCGCGTTGGACCAACTGGAGGAAGCCGAACGCTGCTGCCATCGCGCCCTGAATTTCAAACCCGATTATCCCGAGCCCTATTTCAAACTCGGAGCCATCTATTTTCAGCAGGATCGCATGGAGGATGCCGAGCGGGCTTTCCGCAAGGTACTCGATTGGCAACCGGGGTATCCCCTGGCCGGGCATTATCTCGCCATGGTGCTGGCGCGGACCCATCGTCTGGAGAAAGCGCAGGAAGCCTGCGAGACGGAGCTGCCTTCGATCGCGTGGAATGAGATGGCCTTCCATCTCTACGAACGGAGCGAGTATGCCGAGGCAATCCGCGCCTATGAAAAGGCGCTCACTTTCACGCCGGAAAAGGCCGTGCTCTGGCTCGACGCGGGGGTGGCGCATCATCAACTCGGCGAACTCGACCAGGCCCGACGTCACTATGAACAGGCGGTCGAACTCGATCCCGAACTGGCCCGCGCCTGGCATAATCTCGGCACTGTCAAGCAGGAGCTCGGGGACAAGAAGGGCGCCAAGGAAGCGCTCGATGAAGCCGAGCAACTGCTGACGAGGTGAGGATTGGCCTGGGCGGGGTGGTGGCTTATTTGGCCTATTCGTCCTATAAATTTAGGCCAAAGAGGGTTTTTAGGCGGTATAAGAAGTCGTGAGATGCGGAAGTAAAATCACACCACGGCGTGGACGCCTTGATTGACTTTGGCGACGGCCTCGGTGCCGCGCAGGCGGCGGACGATTTCGAAGGCAAATTCCATCGCGCTGCCCGCCGCCAGACTGGTGATGAGTTTGCCGTCGAGAACTACCCGCGATGTCGCCTGAATTTGCCCGGCGGGAAATTGGGCGTGAACGGTGGGATGGCTGATGATCTTGTGTTCCGGATTTAGCCAGCCATGGGCGAGCAGGGCGGTCGGCGCCGCACAGATGGCGGCGACCCATTGGTCCCGTTCCCGCTGACAGACGAGCCAGTCGCGTACCAGTGGACTTTCGGCCAGATGTTTCGCGCCTTCCGCGCCGCCGGGAAGCACGACAATCTCAAATTTTCGCGCAGGGTCGACCTCCGCGAGGAGGACGTCGGCGAGATGTTTTGTTTGCCGCGCGGCCGTGATGGGGTTGGGGACAAGGCCGGCCACGACGGTTTCGATTTCGGCCCGGCGCAGGACATCGATGACCGTGATGGCTTCGATTTCCTCGAAACCGGGAGCCAGAAAAACGAGGGCGCTCATGCGGCGGCGGCAGTCTGGGCCTGCGCAGCGGAAACGGCGGCGAGAATCCGGCTGCGACGCGTGGTGAATTCCTCCGCGCGGACGACCGGCGCGGCGATATCGCGCGACCAATCGACCGGGACTTCGATCCACGATTTGCAGCCTTCGTAGGCGGGCGAGGGCGCAAGCCGATGCGGGAGATTGATGCGAGAGACTCGGACGATGAGTAAATGGAGTCCCTGTTCCATGCCGGGCCGGTCGTGATAGCCGAAGCGTTCGCGCAGGATTTCCTCACCCCAGAAATGGGCGTCGTCGAGCCGCGCGACCTGTTCCCACGAGGAGAGATAGAGGGCGTCGGTCACTTCGGCAAAATACTGAAGGACGAACTCCTTCACCGGCTCCGACGAGGGCGCGAGATATTGGCGCAAGCCGGGCTTGGTTTTTTCCCACTGTTGATGGTAGCGAGTGGGAAAGAGCCAAAATTTCGGATGCTTGGCCTGAAACCCGGCGCGGCCTTCGGCAATGCCGCCCTTGCGCAGGAGAATGATCTGCGCGCCCTGACCGAGCGATTCAACGATGGCTTCCCATTCCTTGAAGGCAGGCGTGCTCGCCACCGCGGGAACTGCTGTCGTCGGAGGGGTCGATGGTTCCGATTTTGGATTCACCACAGGGCTTTCATGACCCGGGGCTTCCATCGTTTCATTGAGAACGGAGGCATTTTTCCAGAAATAAACGGCGCCGGAGACAATGGTGATGAGCAACGCGAACCAATAGAATGTCATTTGGGAAGCGCCGAGAAAATAGGCGACCCGCGTGTCCTGAAGGCCAAATTCTCCCAGGCTGAGATAACTGAGCGAAACGAGGATGGCGACGATCTGCGAGATGGTCTTGTGCTTGCCGATGCGTTCCGCGGCGAGAATTTTTTGTTTGCTCGCGGCAATCTGGCGCAGACCGCTGATCAGAAATTCGCGCGCGATAATCATGACGACCATCCACATGGGCGCGACGTGGCGCTCAACGAGGCTGACCAGGGCGGCAGCGACCAGGATTTTATCGGCCAGCGGATCGAGCAGTTTGCCGAGATCGGTGACGAGGTTGCGGGCGCGGGCGATGGAACCGTCGAGCCAGTCGGTCAGGCTGGCCAGGCTGAAGATCAGGAGCGCACCCGTGGCGGCATAGGGCCACGCAAACGACATGGAGATGAGAAGTAATCCACACATGCCCAGCCGCAGGACGGTGAGCTGGTTGGGGAGGTTCAACGTGGGGGCGCGGCGGAGGGTCATAAAACGAGGTCACCTGTCTCTTGTGCCCATAAAGCATGCTCCAGGTTGCGGCGTTTCTCAACCCGGCAGTTTTAAATTAGGAAAGCTGTCATCCCGAGCTTGTCGAGGGATCAGCGTCCAGAGGATGTGGCGTAATTTAACGGAGGCTGATCCCTCGACAAGCTCGGGATGACGGGCTGCTAGATCGAATATCGGGGGTTTTTGTGCAAAGCCATCCTTCGACAAACCCATTCGACTTCGCTCAGGGCGCGGCTTGCTGTCGCGGCCAGGACAGGATGACAGCTTTTTGAAGCGGTCCGCCATCGAGCCGATGGCGGCTACCTACGGCCCCCTGCTACAGGATTAATTTCAAGGCGCCGAGAGCGGTACAGGCCAGCAGGAAGTTCTCGAAGATTTTTTGCGGCATGACTCCGGCGAGGTAGCGACCGCAGAAAAAACCGCCAATGACCAGCGGGGTGAGCACAAAAGCCAGCGTGAGAGAAACGGCATTGGTGAGGCCGAGTTGGGCGCTGAATGGAATTTTGAAAAGATTGATGACGAAGAAAAACCAGGCCGAAGTGCCGATGAGATTCCACTTCGGCAATCGGACGGAAAGGAAGTAGAGATTGGCCACGGGTCCCGCGGCATTGGCGATCATGGTGGTGATGCCGGCCAGGACACCCATGAAATGGCCAAAGGCGTGGGACTCGAAAACGTGATCGAGCTTTTCGCCCAGGATGCCCCGAAGGAATTGGAGCGCGATCAGGGAGAGAATGATCCACCCGATGAGCGGGCCGAAGACCGATTCCGGAATCCGGCCCATAAGAAGATAACCGATGACGATCCCGGCGAGGGTAGGAGGCAGGAGCAGCCAAAAAACCTTCCAGATCACCACCCGGCGATAAACGCCGATGGCGCAACAGTCGCCCACGATGAGCAGGGGCAGGATAAAGCCGGTCGATTCTCTCGGCTGGAGCACGATGGCAAAAAGGAGGATGGGCAGAACGCCCAGTCCGGTGAGGCCGCCCTTGTTCATCCCGATGGCCAGGGCGCCGCCCGCCACAACGAGCCAGCCCCAGCCGTGAAAATGGAGCGATAACAGGGAAAACATGCGGAAGTTTTGTAACCATGAAAAAAGGCAAATGAAACAAGGAACCGAGAGGCTCCAATTTTTTTACGGATACGGTGATTGTCATTTCCGTCCTTAAATTTACATTTTGGCCATGCCCGAACATGCCTTCATCGCGCGACTGTTCCTGATTGGCGGCGGAGTATTGGCCCTGACCGGCCTGATTCTCTGGCTGGCGCTGCCGCTTAAATTATCTTTCCCGCCCTTTTTGATCACCGCGTTGCTTGCCATGGCCTACGGTATCTTCTGCCTGGAGCGGGGACGGCCCGCCGCAATGAAAAAGCGTAATGTGGTGAAGAGAGGAAAAAAGTAGGGCATGAACGAGTCGAATAAAAAGACCGTCCCCCTCTCAGCTTCGCTGCGCCTGATTTGCACCGATTTCGACGGGACGATTGCCGAGGCGGACGGCCAGCCCATCTCGCCGCTGTTTTTCGAGCGGTTGATAGCGTGGCGCAACCTCGGGCCGCTTTACTGGATAATCAATACGGGCCGGACCTTTGAAAATCTGATGGAGGAACTGGCCCGGCGTAACGTACCGATCTGGCCCGACTGGGCCGTGGCCATGGAGCGGGAAATCTGGCTGGTGCGGGACAAGCGCGGCGTGGGCTGGTTCGAGTGGAACCGCAAATGCGAGGTGCTGCATGCCCAGCTTTTCGAGTCGGTGCATCCGGTCTGGAAGCTGGTGGAGGATTATATTGTGCGGCATACCAAGGCCCAGTTGGTGGAGGATGCGGGTTCGCCCATCGGGATCATCGCGAGCTGCGAGGAGGAGGCGGATGAAATTTCCGCCTTCATGACGCCGCTGTTGCAGAACTGGCCGACCCTGGTGGCGGTGCGCAATTCGATTTACTTCCGGTTCAGCCACAAGTTTTATCATAAAGGGGTGTGCCTGGAGGCGATTGCCTCGGGACTGGGCGTTCAGCCCCAGCAGATTTTTGTCGTGGGGGATCACCTGAATGATTTGCCCATGATGGAGAGGCGTTACGCGGGGCACCTGGCCTGCCCCGGCAATGCAGTGGATGAAGTGAAGGAAAAAATCCGGGCCGAAGGCGGCTATGTCGCCACCGCCGAGGTCGCAGAGGGAACGGTGGAGGCCTGGGACCGCTTTTTCCGGCTGCCCAAGGCAACAACCTAGAGGCTGTCATGAATCTGAGGTTGCTTCAATCAAGTGTGGCTGGCCTGCTTTTGTTTATGGCGGGTTCGGGATGGATTCGTGCGGAGGAGTTGATCGCTCCGGCGTTGCTCGATGAAGTGAGCGTTCGCAATCTGCCCGCTTTCACCGTGATCGAAACCGATACGACCGGTTCGCTCGATGCTTCCTGGATCAAGGGCTTTCGCCTGGGGGCCCGGTATGCGGCCCTGGCCCATTCGGGGCTGAATACGCCGACGATGATCACGTTCCCCGATTGGGAGAAAAGCCCGACGGCGGAAGGCACGACCCTGCACGTGCTGGTGCAATGCCTGATCGATCCCCTGCCCGATCTGCCCAGGGTCCGCGACCGGAGCGCCACCGTGCAAGCGATGCCCGCGATGACCGTGGCGTGTTATGCGCATCGCGGGGTCTATTCGCCCGCCAGTTTTATGTCGGGCCTGAAAACGATCCAAGAGCATCTTAAGGCGAGGGGCATTCCCATCGTGGGGCCGCCCCGTTATCTTTATTATTCGAATTCGGCCTGGATGCCGTCGTGGTGGCGGGTGAGCGAGGTGCAGGTGCCGATTCCGTCGGGTATCAGGCAGAATTAGGCGATCCTCATTCCAAGTATCGTCGATTTCCCTTTCCGCCGTCGAGCCGACGGCGGCTACCTTTATGGAGCACTGGCATTTGGATAATAATTCGTGCCGTTGGGTGCGGGAGCGTGGAATGAGGGGGAATCTTTCCGCACGACCAATTCAATTCGCCGATTTTTTTCACGGCCTTCCGCCGTACCGTTGTCCGCCACGGGCTCAAGTCCGCCGAGACCAACCGCTTGGAGGTGGTCCTTATCTATACCGCCCGCGATGAGAAGGACCTGGACCGCCCGGGCGCGTCCGGAGGAGAGACGCTGGTTTTCGGTCACATTACCGGCGTTATCCGTGTGGCCTTCGATGCGCAGGAGAAGTTCGGGGTGGCGTTGCAGCATCTTGATGACGCGATCGATCACCGGCTGGGCGTCGCGGTCGAGATCGAGTTTGTTCGGTTGGAAAGCGACCGGCAGCGTGACGCGACCATTCTTGATCAACGCCGTGTAAAAGGGGTCTTCCGCGATCTGACTGGAAACCGCCGGAGGCGTCGTTCCCCTGGTTTCCACAACCGTGAGCACATTGGCCCCCATGGCGGGCACGAGATAAACCCAGACTTCGCCCCCGGTTTTCTTTTGATGGAAGGTTTCCGTGACATCGCCAACGGCTCCGGTTTTTTCGGCAGTGAAGCCGGCATCGGCGGTGAGCTTTTCGTAGAACTGCTGGATTTGGAGAAGGCTGTAGGGAACGGCCCCGGGCTTCAGTTCGTACCGGATGACGTAACGGTGGCCTTTGACGTGGATGGTGTCGACGCGGGCCATGTCGGTGGGAATGGGGCGGGCGACGGGAAAATCGAATTGGGAGGGGTTGTCCTCATCGTAATCGGTGATGAGAAATCCCGGCATGCGCGCGATACCGGCGTAATCGTGGGCGCCATCCACATCACCCGGATCGGCCTGCAGCAAAAAAGGCGACACCCCGGCGGCCAGAACAAGCAGGAAGGGAAGACGAGGCATGGTGTGAGTGTAACCTTTTCATGACAATTCGACCTTGGCAACTCTGCTCAAACGCGGGCTTGCCACAACGTCACTCGCACCCGGCATAGCGCATGCTATGTTGAAGGTATGGAACTCCCCAGCGAAGTGGGCATCATGACGTTGCCAAACGCGATCCTGTTTCCGCAGGCGCTTCTCCCGCTCTATATTTTCGAGCCCCGCTACCGGGCGATGCTGAAGGATTCCCTGGAAAATCAGCGGATGTTTGCCGTCGCCCTGCCCCATGCCGCGTCGAGTCCGTCGCTCGTGCCGCATCGTGTCGCCGGTGTCGGTTTAATCCGCGCTTGTGTCGATAAACCGGACGGTACTTCCAACCTGATCCTGCAGGGAGTGAGTCGAGTGCGTTTCACCGATTTTGTGCAGGAAAAACCTTTCTACGTCGGGAAAATTGAGATCCTGAGCACGGAGGAATCGGACGCCCTGGAGGTTGAGGCGCTTTCGGTCAAGGTGCTGGAGATGATCGGGACGATGCACGATACCGGCGATATCCAGGCGGAGGGTATCTTGAAATTCCTGAACGAGATCAGTGATTACGACGCGCTGGCCGATATCGTGACTTACAGTTTCATCGAGGATGTCACCTGCAAGCAGGACATCCTGGAAACCCTGAATCTGCGTCAGCGGCTGCAAAAGGTGATCGTGGCGCTGCGGCGTCAATCTTCCGGGCCCAAGCTGGGGTAGGAAGTGACTATTTAAACGCTCACACCGGCCCTCGTTCTTACCCCGGGGCCAAGGGAGCAGACTTTACTGCCCTCCTCAGGAGTGGTTCGATGTCCCTGTGTCGAACGAAAACGAGTCTAGTCTGGCGCAACGTCTCAATGGAAAGCTGCACCAGCTTTTCGTGCTGCTGATTCTGGCTTTCGTGATCCTGAGCGGCTTTCAGCCGGTGATGAATAATGTCGATATCGGCTGGCATGTCGCCCAGGGGCGCTGGATGGTGCAGCACGGCGCGGTTTACCGGCAGGATGCCTTCAATTATCCGAATCTCGGTCATGCGGTCATTGACGAGTACCCGCTTTTTCAGTTGGTGCTTTACCTGGCCTGGAGTCTCGGCTGGTGGGGACCGTGTCTTTTAACCGCAGCGGCTTATGCCACGCTGTTCGGGATTTTGCTTAAGGCGGCCCGGTCACTGGGCTTGCCGGCTTCCTCGCTGCTGGCCCTGGCCATTGGCTTGACGCCTCTTTTCCTGCAAGTGGCGGTGCCGTTGCGACCTCATTTGGCGACTTATCTTTGCGTGGCCGTGCTGGGAACTTTTCTTTTACGTCATCGCGAGGCGACGAGTTGGACAACGTTCTGGCCGATGGCGCTGCTGCAAATCGCCTGGACCAACAGCCATAGCGGATTTGTCCTCGGGCCGATCTGGGTCGCTCTCTTCGGAATCGAAATAATCGTGCGGCGATGGCTCAGGGAAAAATCCCTGTCGTGGACCGCAGTCCGCACCTGGAGTGGCGCCTTTCTGCTCATTCTGGCGGCGTGCTTTATCAATCCCTACGGCGGCGCGCGTTTTTATCCGCCTTTTTATCAGGATGGACTGGAATCGATTCGCGCCTATGTCGGCGAGATGGAGCCGCTCAGCGGCGGGAGCGCCGTGCTCTACGCCTGCCTGACGCTGATCGCTGCAGTTGTTGTCGCGACGACACTCATCGGTCGCCGGGGTGCGGTTTCATTTAGTTTTCTTCTGTTGGCATTTCTTTTTTACCTGGAAACAATTTCAGCCAAAAAGGCGTGGCCGATTTTCGGACTGCTCATCCCGCTCGTGGTGCTCAGCAGCGGAGCTTTTTCTTCTTCTTCCGCTCCAACGCGAAAAACTTCCGCCTGGTGGAGCATCCTCGGACATTTTACGGTTTTAATTCCGCTGGCCATGGCGGTGATGACGCGGCTCGACGGTTTTTCGGATGTGAGCCTGAAAGTTCTCTGGCAGGAACACGACCATGGCCGGAGCGAACTTTCCGAAGAAGCGATCACCTGGATGAAGGCCCACACTATCACGGGGCGCATTTTCCACCGCTGCGAAGACGGCGGCATCCTGCAGCAGGAGGGCTTCGACCACGGCCAGACTTTCGGCGACACCGGCTTCGGCAAATTCGATGAGGCCTTCATTCATGAAAATGGCATGGTGGGTGAACGTCCGGCGCTTTTGCTCCGCTATCTTCAGGCGTATCGTCCGGATACCGTGGTCTGCGGCACGTTCAGTTATCAATGGCCCTGGTACCTGAAGCAGAATGGATGGCGGCTGATTTTTTATTCGCCCAATAGTTCCGTCTGGACGCGGTCCGATCTCCGAAGCGATTTGCCAACGGTATCGAATGCGGAAGTCATGTCGGCTTTTGATCAGGATGTTGCGTCGTATGGCCTACCGACCGATTACCGCCTCTATGGGCGCAATCTTCTCACCCTGAATTCCATGAGACTGGAGGATTTCGCTTTCGCCAAACTAAAAGACTTGCCGGAAAAAATGCATCAGGCCCCCTGGTACTGGGAAGCCGCGCGTATTCTTTGTTTTCAAGCGCCGGAATTTTCCGCCGCGCATCGCAATGAACTGCAACAGGAGGCGGAGCAGTTGCCCGATCATGCCGTGACCGCCGAATTTCGCGCCTGGTGTTCGGATGCGGCGGGCAACCGGGACGATGCTTTGCGCATCCTGGAAAGCATCCCGAACCAACAACTGGAAAATGCCGGAGCGGAATTGCTGCTTCGCATTTATCTGGACCGCAAACGGCCCGAAGCACTGGCGTTGGCCCGACGCAACGATTGCTTCGATTTGCGTAGCGGACGGCACTGGCAATATCTCGCCGAGGCCGAGGAGCAGGCAGGCCATCCCGAAAGGGCAGCCCTAGCATGGGAAAAGGCGATCTTCTACTATCCCGACGATAAAGAACTCGTGGACGGCGCCGCTACCTTCGCCGAAAAATTCAAGGACGTTGCGCTTTCCCAAGTCATTGCGAAGAGTTCGAGAGTCTACGGCGAGAAATAAACCTTTTCGCTTTGTTTCCAGTTGAAATTTTCCGCATAACGCAATTTTTGCAATTTCTTCAAATTGCAAATAACAGAGGTCTCCGCGCCTTCTGTTCACTCGGTATTTACTTAAGTGCCTTGAGTTAAAAGGGTTAAGCAAAGCCCCGTTATTGTGGCACGCTCTATGCCGAGATGCCACGGGTTGACTCGTACCCAAAGCAGCCAATATTTCAATCAGACTAGAAACAAGCGAGTCCCTAATCATCACTCGGCTCCACATCATAGATAAAATTATGATTCTTGAACTCTATTCTCGAAAAAAGAAATCCGCTTCCCATTCGCGTCGGCGGCAGGATGAACCGGATTCCTCGTGGATCAATTCCCACGAAGTCGCGAGATCCCTGGACGATCCGGCAGCCAGCCTGACCCTCGAAATTTTGGAGAAGATCACGGGAGGAACTCCTCTTAAAAATCTCAACATCCGCCTGTGGAATGGTGTCTACTGGCCGAACGCGACGCCCAAGCCAGCCACGCTGGTTCTCAATCGTCCAAGTTCGTTGCGGGAGATGCTGGCGATTTCTTCCGAGGTGGCCGTGGGTGAAGCCTATATCCACGAAGCCTTCGATATCGAAGGCGATATGGTGGCAGCTTTCGAACTGGCCGATCTTTTGGCCGACCAAACGCGCGGCTGGACTCAAACCCTCTCGATCGCCGCCCTGTTATTTCGACTGCCCGATTTCAAAGACGAAAATGGACCGACGCGTAAAGCACACCTCAATGGAACGAAGAACTCGCCGGATCGGGACCGAAAAGCAATTCGGTTTCATTACGATGTTTCCAACAAGTTTTACTCGCTTTGGCTCGATCCCCGGATGGTCTATTCCTGCGCCTACTTCAAAGATACCAAGACCGATCTGGAGACGGCACAAGAGCGCAAGCTGGACCTGATCTGCCGCAAGCTGGAACTTCGGGTCGGTGAGCGTCTGCTCGATATCGGCTGCGGCTGGGGTGGCCTGCTGGTCCACGCGGCAACCCATTACGGAGTCAAGGCGGATGGAATTACGCTGAGCCAAAACCAACTGGAATGGACGCAACGGCTCATCGAAGAAAAGCATCTGCAGGATCAAGTGACCGTGCGCCTGCTCGATTACCGTGAATTGAAGGATCGGGAAATCTACGATAAAGCCGTGAGCGTCGGGATGGTCGAGCATGTCGGACGGAAAAATCTCGACCTCTATTTCCGGCAAGTTTGGGCGCTCTTAAAACCGGGTGGTTTGTTCCTGAACCACGGCATCGGCAGCGGTCCCGTCCCCTGGGCCAATCAAAGCGAAGGTTTCATCGAGCATTATGTTTTTCCGGATACCGATCTTCCACCCATCGCGCAGATGCTGGCGGCGGCGGAAAGCTCGTCCTTCGAGATTCGTGATGTGGACAGTTTGCGGGAACACTACTCGCTTACCCTGCGTCACTGGGTTCGACAACTGGAAGCGCAGCACGACAAAGCCCGGCAGGAAGTGGACGAGATGACCTACCGGATTTGGAGACTTTATATGGCCGGTTCGGCCTACAGTTTTCTTCACGGACAATTGAGCGTCTATCAAACGCTGCTGGCGAAGTTGACTCCGGAAGGCAATTCGCGCGCGGCACTGACCCGCGAGCACTGGTACTAGGGCCCGCACCGGCTACCAACCGCGCGGGAATGAGGGGCATTCTATAAGCTTGCCTCGCACGGCGTTTCCGGGAGGTAATGCGGCGTGACAACGCGCGCATGGCTTCCGCTTTTCGACTGGTTAAAAGCACGCCGCTACCATTTATTCGCTCCGCTGGCGGCGCTCGTGGTGACGGCACTCTTTGAGCAGACCCAGTTGGCGCAGAAACTCGAATACGGAACGGTCAATCTCCGCTTCCAGGCCCGGGCCCCGCTCGATCCTCCCGCGGACCCGCGGCTGGTATTGGTCGGCATCGACCAGCAATCGTTGGACAAGTTTGGGAGATGGCCCTGGCCACGCACGACCATCGCCACATTTCTGACCAACATGGCCCAGGCCAACCTGAATCCGCATACCGTGACGTTCGATATCATGTATACGGAGCGCTCCGCCGAAAAGGGAACGGATGATGCGCTGGGCGCGGCGGCGGGGCTTTTGCCCAGCGTGATTACAGGCGCGCTTAGTGTTAATCCCTCCGGCGATCCCGTTGTACTCAAGCAAGCCGAGAAAAAAACGCAGACCGATTTGCTCAATCCCGGTCCGACCGCTCCCTTTACACAAATTCACGGCGAAGCGGGAAAAATTCGCGGCTCCAACATCTCAACGCTGCCCGTCGAATCGCTGCGAAAACAAAGCTTTTTCGGTTTCGTCAATGACGAGCCGTCTCCCATCGATGATATCCGCCACGCCATTCCGTTGCTGCTGCGTGTCGGCGATCGCATCTATCCTTCGCTGGCCTTGCAGACGCTTTGCCAGATGCTCAACGTCGATGCCGACAAGGTCGAAGTGAGTGTCGGAAGCAACGTGGTTCTGCGCAACTCCTCCGGCAAAAGCTGGACGATTCCGATCAACGAGCGCGGGGAATATCTCATCAATTACCGCCGGGAGAGTTCCTTTGATAGTCTCTCCCTCGGATTATTTTCTGCCGCCCTGGAAGACTTTTTGGCCAAAGGCACTCCCTTGCCGCCCGCCTGCCAAATCCAGCAAAAAACGTTGCTGGTCGGCGAGGTCGCCACGGCCCTGACCGACATGGGCCCCACACCGATCCAGTCCCAAAGTCCACTGGTCTACACGCATCTCAATGTCATCAATAACGTCCTGAAAAATGATTATCTTCGTCTCGTGCCGTGGCCATGGGTGGTGTTCGGCTGGATGATCTTCGCGTGGACGACGCTTTTCGATTTGCGCAAAGCCTCGGTTGTCTGGGCCGTGACCGTGCCGATGGCCGTGGTTGTTTTCTATGTGTTCTTTGCCTTTGCCATTTTCTGGGCCTGGAGTCTGCAAATCGCCCTGGCGTGGCCGGTGCTCAGTTATGGAGCAGTGACTTTTGGCGCCGTCGTTTTGCGTTGGCGCGAAGAGCAGCGGGGCAAACAGCAGCTCAAGCAGGTTTTTTCGCGCATGCTTTCACCGGAAGTCATGAATCATTTACTGGATCATCCCAGCGGCCTGAATCTCGGCGGATCGAGCCGTAACGTGACGATCCTGTTTTCCGATATCCGCGATTACACAAAAATCAGCGAGAATATCGGCAACGAAGAACTCGTGCGACAATTGAACGCTTACTTCGAACCCATGGTGGCCTGCGTGCAGGAAAACCAGGGCACTTTTCACAAGTTTATCGGCGATGCGATCATGGCGGTCTGGGGCGATATCGCCGCGGTCAGCCTCGGCGCGGAGGAGGATGCGAAGAACGCCGTTCGTTCCGCGCTGATGATGCGGCGTCAATTGCGCGAACTGAATGAAGAGCGCACGGCAGCGGGGTTGCTGCCTTTGCGAATCGGCATTGGCTTGAATCACGGCGAAGTACTGGTCGGGCAGATCGGCGCGTCAAGCCGCTCTGAGTTCACGGTGATGGGCGATCCGGTCAATGTCGCCTCGCGATTGGAAGGCATGACCAAGTCGTTCCACACCGATCTGGCCATCGGCGAAAGCGTGCGGCAACTCCTGGGCGAGAATTTCCTCGTCCGCCGGCTCGGCTTGATCCAGCTCAAGGGCAAGAGCAAGCCCACCATCGTCTATGAAGTTCTGTCCGAGAAAACGAACCTGGGCGAAGCGAAGATGACTCCGGAAGATGTCGGGCGTTACGAGGAGGCTTTCGATCATTTTCTCGCCCGACGTTTTGTCCAGGCGGAATCGGGTTTTCAGGCGTGTGCAAAAAATCACCCGGAGGATTGTTGCGTGAAGCGTTACCTGGAGGTGAGTCGGGAATTTTCCGTCAAACCTCCGACAGCCGATTGGGACGGCCGGATCGTGATGGAGACAAAGTAGTCGACGACAATCGGTCATCCCGAGCTTGTCGAGAGATCAGCTTCCACTTGATTTTGGATATTTTCCGGCGGCTGATCCTTCGACTCCGCTTTGCTCCGCTCAGGATGACGGGAAAAGAAGATTATAAATTAATTAGAAAACGCCTTAAGGCTGATAACTCCGGGCGCGACCCGTGGGAACATCGAGGACGAGGGTGATAAAATTGGCCGCCGGTCCGCCGTTCGTCGGACGGGCCTGATTCCGATTCAGTAGCGTCAGGCACCACAGGACGTTGCCATCGAGATTGAGCGAGCCGTTGGGAAGAAAAGTAAATTTTACGTAGGATTTATTTTGAACCTGATAAGGAGCGGATGCTCTTTCGATACCGGTAATCGGCGGCAGCGTCGTGGAGACCGAAGGATTAAGGAGCGAAGAGTAGGCAGGGTCGGCATCGATAATGATGTCGCTCTGTAACGCCATGGGTTGATCCACACATTCGTCAGCGGCAGCACCACTGACCGACGCGGGAATGACCAGAGCAATGAGCCGATAAACCGGATTCCCCTGAGCATCCTTTTGTGCAGGGTCCTGATAAATACGGAAATCGACAGCGAGATTGCGGCTGTTGGCGGTTTGCCGGGCCAGGTCGATTTGGGCGAGCACGACGTTTGCGCTGCTCTTGAGGTTCACGCTGCTGAGGGTTCCCTTGAGGGCGGGTAAAGCAACGACCGCCAGCAAAGTTAGAATAGCCAGGACAACGAGCAACTCGATCAGGGTGAATCCACGCTCTTCACGACAAGAAGAATGAGAGAGCGATGAGATCAAGATCGTGTGGAAGTTTGCTCAAAAGGCCGTCATCCTGAGCCTGTCGAAGAATCTCTCATTATTCTATTCGATATACTCCGACGGAAGAAATAGTTAGAGGTCCCTCGACAAGCTCGGGATGACAACATTTTTAAAATAAAGGCCCCTTTGAACAAACTTCCACACGATCTCCAGGCCATTACTTCAAGGCATCGAGGGCTTTTTGCACTTCCTGAGCGCTGCCCTTGGTCTGGGCCTTGAGGGAATTCCAGGCGATCTTGCCGTCCTTGATGATGAAGGATTGGCGCGAGGCAATCGGCAGCAAGCCGCCAATCATCATGGGTACACCAAAGGCCGCAGCAACTTTGCCATCGGTGTCCGCAATAAGTGTGAAGGGAAGACTATATTTCTCGTGAAAGCTTTTTTGAGACGCGGACGTATCGCGGCTCACCCCGATGATCTGAAGGCCTTGAACTTTCAGATTTGTGTAGGAATCGCGCAGCGAACAGGCCTCAGCCGTGCAACCGGGCGTGTCGGCCTTCGGATAAAAATAAACCAGCGTGATGCCCTTCGCATAAATGTCGGCAAAATTCACCGCCTTGCCATCCTGATCGATAGCGGTGATTTGCGGAGCGGGCGCACCCGGCGAAAGCGGGTCGGCTTTGACGCCAAAGGAAAATAAGCTCATGGCCAGAATGGAGATGATAAACGTTCGCAGAAGAGTAAGCATAGCGGCCTCATTCTTGGCATTCTTCATTTCTAGGATACTCTAACATTGTGTCCACGTTTTACGAGTCCCTGGTCAAGGCCGCGACGGACACCGAACCGGTTGCAATGGGGATCATCACGGAAGTAAAGGGATCGAGTCCGCAAAAAACGGGAGCGAAAGCACTCTTTTATGCCGATGGCCGGATTGTCGGAACGATGGGCGGCGGCTGTCTTGAAGCGGAAATCCAGGACCGAGCGCGACAAACGCTGGTGACGGGCAAGCCGGAAACGTTCGATCTGGTGCTGGATCATGATTTCGGCTGGGACGACGGGCTGGTCTGCGGTGGACGGGTCGTTGGTGTGATTTTACCCGAAGTCCGTTCCGCGGCATCCATTTGGACGGAGCTGGCCCGACGGCGAGCCCCGCACACCTGGGGCGTGACGGATGCTTTTCAGGTCGCCTGGGCTGACGATTCAGATTCCTCCACGAAAAGTTGGCGGCATCGGGAAACGGTGTCGCCGCCCTGTTCGCTCTGGATCGCCGGGGCGGGACATATTGCGCAAGCCGTCGCACCGCTGGCCCTCGGGCTCGATTTTTCGGTGACGGTTTTCGATGATCGTCCGGCCTTGGCCAATCATGAAATTTTTCCACGCGAAGTCGCTTTGCGTGTGGGCGACTGGGACAAGATACTGCACGAGCCCATGAGCAGTAGCGGCACCTTCGGACTGATCGTGACACGGGGCCATCGGCACGACGCGCTGGTGCTGCGTCACTGGATCGACCGGGGCTTTGCTTTTCTCGGGATGATCGGGAGCAAGCGGAAAGCACGAACGATCAAGGACCATTTCCGCCTGGAAAAAATCGGTAGCGAAACCGCCCTGGCTGAATTATCTTGCCCGGTGGGAGTGGACATTGCCGCACAGACGGTGCCTGAAATCGCGGTGAGCATTCTCGCCCAATATATCGACCAAAGAGCTCTCTATGTCGCCAAGCAAAATCCTTCCGTTTCTTCTTTTGCCCTTTCTGGCCTGCCTGCCGGTGCGATCGGCAACACCGGGTGATTCAAGCGTCCCACGCGGACACTTCGCCGAGTTGCACTCGTGCGAGTTGTTCGCGGGAAGCTGCGTCGTCAACTCGGAGGTGGACCAAGCCGGAAATTATGCCCTGCGCGTCTGGCAATTTGATCAGGGCAATCTCAATGGAGTTCCCTTGCGTGGACTGACGGTAGCCCTGCTCGAAAAGGGCGGTGAAGCGACTCTCGCGGTCCCGGCCAATCGCGCTTTGGAGGCGGTCGCTTATTTGTCGCCGGGTCTTTCCGCAACACAAAAATCGGCTTTGCTGACCTGGGCGCGCCAAAGCACCGCCGCCAAGCTGGACGATGCGCATGTGAAAGTTGCCTCGCTGCAAATGGAGATCGCAAAAGATGCCATTCGTTTTTCCGCAGGCCGGGGAATCAGCTTCACCGGAGCAACGCCCGCCGAATGCAACGTGGGCGGTTGCGGCGAAATGCTTTGGTACCAACCCCGCAGTGCCGCGAGTTTCTTTGCCGTGGACCAAGTCGGACAGGCCAGCATCGTCGAGCCCCTGCTTTCCTTGCAATGGATGGATCACGGTCGGAAGACGCTGTTCGTAGGTCGTTTCGGCGATCCCGAGCCGTCAGTTCCCGCGCTTTGCGGTACTCCTGCGGAGGGCAGTAAGGGAACATTCCTAGGACAAAATTAATTCTCCTGGATTGATGAACCGCATCCTGGTTGCAATCCTGGCTGCGGGCGAGTCGCGACGCATGGGACAGTCAAAGCTGTGCCTGCCGTGGGGAGAGAGCACGATTCTCGGCCATATCCTCCAGCAATGGCGCGAAGCTGGAGCGACTGATCTTCTCGTTGTTCATGCCCCCGGTGAAAAGACCTCGGTTGTCCTAGAGCTGGATCGACTGGATTTTCCTCAGGAACAACGCATCGAGACCCTGGCCCCCGAGCGCGATATGATGGGGTCGGTGGTCACAGCGGCACGGCACGCCGGCAAATTTCCTTCCCTGAGCCACCTGATTATCGCTTTGGGCGATCAACCGCATATCCATCTGGAAACACTGCGGGCCTTGCTTAAGGCATGCCAACAAGATCAGGATCGGATTGTACGCGTGGTGTTCAACGGCAAACCAGGGCACCCACTGGCGTTGCCCGCTCATTTATTAGAAAAATTAAGCACAACTTCATCCGAAACTTTGCGCGATTTTATCGGTTTATCCTCCCAAGAAGTATGCGACTTGACCTGCTGCGATTCCGGGGTTCTTTTAGACCTTGATACTCCTGACGAGTATGCCCAGGGATTGCGACAAGTTGATCAGCCGCTAACTTAGACGGAACCTCACCATGAGTTCAAAATCTTCCCATTCCGCACCGGTGGTGGATCGTCGAACGTTTCTCAAGGGCATCGGCACCAGCGCGGTCGCGGTCGCTTCGATCCAGGCGGGGGCCATCGCGGACGAAATCACCAAGGCGGCAGGCCCCGGTCCGCAAGGTCCCGGCGCCGTACCGATCACACTGACGATCAATGGCGAGAAAAAGGATTTTCAACTCGAACCACGCGTGACCCTGCTCGATGCGTTGCGGAATTACGGCCCCCTCACCGGCACGAAGGAAGTCTGCGACCGCGCGACCTGCGGCGCCTGCACGGTACTCATCGACGGAAAGCCCACCTACGCATGCATGAAGCTGGCCATCGATGCGCAGGGCCACGAAATCACAACGATCGAGGGTTTGGCCAAGGACGGCCAACTCACCGCCGTGCAACAAGCATTCATCGATTGCGACGCGCTGATGTGCGGATTTTGCACACCCGGTTTTGTCATGGCCACGACCGCGTTGCTCGCTTCCAACCCCAAGCCGACCGAGGCCGAGATCAAGCGGGCCTGCTCGGGCAATCTCTGCCGGTGCGGGACTTATCCCCACATCATCAAAGCCGCGCTGAAGGCCAGCGGGCAAAGCGTTACCGAAACCACCACCGTTATTAATTATGGCAGCGTGGCCTAATCCCCGCCAAGTCCTGGGCAAACCGGCCACGCGTCTCGACGGCGTCGCCAAGGTGACCGGTGCGGCCAAATATTCCTACGACGTGCAGCCGGACGGCTGGCTTTACGGCATGATTCTCCGCTCGAAATGGCCCGCGGCAAAAGTAACGAAAATCGATTTGTCGAAAGCCCAGGCGATGCCGGGCGTGAAGGCCGTCATCCTGACCGAAGGGGAAAAGCGCACGGTGCGTTTTTATGGTCAGGAACTGGCCGCCGTCGCCGCGACGACGAAGCAGCAGTGCCTCGATGCCTTGCGCGCGATTGAAGTCACCGCCGAACCTTCGCCTTTTGTCGTGAAGGAAGACGACGCGATGAAGGACGATTCGCCCCATGTTTTCGACACGCCCAACGTGAGTCAACCGAGTTTGAAGGAAGAAGGGCAAGTCGATCAGGCCCTGGCTTCGGCCCCAGCCATCGTGGAGGCCGAATTGCGGACTTCGGTGCAGCTGCATCATCCGCTGGAAACGCATGGCAGCACGGTCTCCGTGCAAAATGACCAGATCACCGCGTGGGCCTCGACCCAGGGCGTCTTCAGCGTGCGCGAGGGTTTGGCCAACCACATGAAGGTGCCGCAGGCCAATGTGCATGTGATCTGCGATTACATGGGCGGCGGGTTCGGATCGAAATTCGGACCGGGAGCTCATGGCGGCATTGCCGCAAAACTTTCGCAAGCAGCGGGCGCGCCGGTGAAACTGATGCTGTCGCGCCTGGAACAAGGTCTGGCCGTGGGCAATCGCCCTTCTTCCATCCAGAAAATCAAGTTCGCCGCGGGCTCGGACGGCAAGTTGCTCGCCGCCGATGTCACCAATCACGGATCGCCCGGCATCAGCGGCGGCGGCCAGACAGCCGGAGGCGGCGGTGGTTCGGGCATCGCAACGCCTTACCTTTACAAATTTCCGAATTTCCGCGCGCAACAATTCAATGTCGTGATGAACACGGGGCCCTCCAGCGCCTTTCGCGCGCCGGGACACCCGCCCGCGTCCTTCGGCACGGAGTCGATGATGGATGAACTGGCGGTGAAGCTGGGCATGGACCCGGTGGAATTTCGCCTGTTGAACGATCCATCCGACGTGCGCAAACGTGAATATAATGTAGGCCGCGATAAATTCGGTTGGGCCAAAAAATATAAAAAGCCAGGCAGCAGTACCGGCACGATCAAAACCGGAGTGGGCTGCGCCGGAGGAACCTGGGGCGGCGGCGGCAAGGGCAGCGAAGCCGAAGCGCAGATCAATCCCGACGGAACGGTGGAACTCCGCTGCGGCACGCAGGATTTGGGCACCGGTTCGCGCACGGTGGTGGCCCTCGTCGCCGCCGAGGCCTTTGGACTCCGCCCCGACCAGATCAAGGTGAAGATCGGCGATACCACTCTTCCTTTTTCGGGAGGCAGCGGCGGCAGCAGCACAAGCGCATCGGTATCGCCGGCGATTTGGGATGCCTGCCAAAATGCGCTTGCGGCGCTGCAGCAGCAGACCGGCGTGGCCGATGCGCGCGGAGCGAACTGGCCCGATACCTGCAAGAAACTGGGCATCAATCCGCTCACGGTGCGGGGCAAATGGCAGGAAGGCTTTTCCGGTTCCGGCGCAGGCGGGGTCAATTTCGCCGAGGTGGAAGTGGATACCGAAACGGGTCACGTGCGCGTGAAGAAAATTGTCGCGGTGCACGATTGCGGACTGATCGTCAATCCGCTGACGACCACAAGCCAGATCAACGGGGGCGTCCTCTGCGGAATCGGTTACGCACTCTACGAAGAGCGGATCATGGATCGGCAGACTGGCCTGCTGCTGAACACCAGTTTCGATTCTTATAAAATTCCCAATATTGCCGATACGCCCGACATCGAGGTCGTCCTCATCGATATGCCGGAACGAGGCGTCATCGGCATCGGCGAACCGGCGGTCATCCCACCCGCCGGGGCCATCGCCAACGCGGTCGCCAACGCCCTTGGGGTTCGCATTCACAGCCTGCCCATTACCCCAGCCAAGGTGCTTGCCGCTCTCGGCAAAGTTCCCAACATGACCAGCGTATGAACCCTTTCCAATACGTCACCGCCCATACTCCCGACGAAGCCGTCTCGCTCATCGGCAAAAATGGGCGTTACCTCGGCGGCGGGATCGATCTCCTCGACGAGATGAAGGAGTACATTGTGTCGCCCGATGTGCTGGTGAATGTGAAGCATGTTTTCGACACAAAAAACGCCCAGCCTATCGTTTTTACGAAAGATCCTAACGGATGTTCAATCGATGCCACAGTTACCATCGCGGATATAGCGGCTCATGAGGAACTAAAAAAAGTACTACCCGGCATCGCGGAAGCCGCCAGTGAAGTTGGTTCACCGCAAATTCGGAATGTGGCATCGTTGGCGGGAAATCTTCTTCAGCACTCGCGTTGTTGGTATTACCGTCAACCCGACATCGTCTGCTTGAAACGCGGCAGCCAGACCTGTTATGCACAGGACGGTGAAAACAAATATTCCTCTCTCTTTAGCGGTTGCGCGTGCATCAGCCCGATCGTTTCCAATCTTTCGGTGATACTGACTGCACTTGAAGCCACTGCCGAGGTGAAACAAGCTGGCAAAACACGGTCCTTATCCATTGGCGAACTTTATCACGAAGTCTTGAAAAATCCGGCAGCGCATAATTCCCTGGAACCACAGGATTTTCTTTTAAGCGTCAACGTCCCGACGAAGCGCACCCGTAGCGCCTACCGGCAAGTGAGTGAGAAAAGCGAGTTCGACTGGGCGTTGGTGAGTTGCGCGGCGGCGGGCAATGTCGCCGCCGGCAAAATCACCGACGCGCGGGTCGTGCTGGGGGCGGTTGCGCCGGTGCCTTATATGGTTGCAGAAGCGAATCAATTTCTCGAAGGCAAACCGCTCACCGAAGTAACTGCGTCAAAGGCCGCCGACATCATCCTTAAGGATGCAAAACCGCTGGCGCAAAACGGCTATAAAGTGCCGCTGGCCCATACGCTGATTCGCCGTACGCTACTAGCCCTGAATACATGAAGACGTCCTCTGAAAAACCAGCCTCGTCGTTACCGTGCTGCCATCTGCGCACCAAGCGAATGTACATTCCCGCGCTGGCTGAAAATGCGCTCGATCACGAAGCGCATCCCGACGATCAATCGTTCTACTGGTGCAACAAAACGCTTACGGCCCTCGGGCAGGATGATAATCAGGTCCATCCCTGCCACTGCAAACCAGGCCGCTCTTGCCACGAGGTTTAAGCGAAACGATTTTCATGTTGCTCGCACCCACCCTGCAATCCCTGCCCGCTGTTTCCGGCACCACTCCGCCTGCGCGGTCGGTCGATTATCTCCGCATCTCCGTCACCGACCGCTGCAATGAGCGATGTCTCTACTGTCTGCCGGAAAATTTTTCGGCGTGGACTCCCCGCGAGGAAATCCTGAGTTACGAGGAGCTCCTTTCCATCGTCGAAGTGGCGGTCGAGCGCGGGTTCAAACATTTCCGCGTGACCGGCGGGGAGCCGCTGCTGCGTCGCGACATCTGCCCTTTTCTTCACGAGTTGATTCGGATGCCGGGAGTCGAATCGGTCCAGCTCTCGACCAATGGCACACGGCTTTCCGAACTGACCGAAGACCTCTATCAAAGCGGCCTTCGTCGTCTGAACGTCAGCCTCGACGCGCTCGATCCGGGCCGTTACCACGCCATTACGCACGGCGATGTTGCTCCCGTTCTAGCCGGCCTGCGTCGCGCGAAGACACTCGGTTTTTCCTCAATCAAGCTCAATACCGTCCTGATCCGTCATAAAAATGAAGATCAAATCTGGCCGCTGATCGAGTTTGCCGCTTCCCTGCAAATCCCCATCCGCTTCATCGAACTGATGCCGGTAAGCCTGACGGAAATGCTGACCGAAGAAAATTTTCTGCCGGTTGGCGAAGTCATGACGATGTTGGCCGAAAAAGACAAGCTGATCCCGCTCGATACTCAACTGGGCCACGGTCCGGCCAAGTATTACCGCCTGAAAAAAACCGGTGCGGTGGTCGGCTTCATTGGCGCGCTGACCAACCTTCACTTTTGCGAATCGTGCAACAAGGTGAGGCTCACTGCTGACGGACATCTCCGTCCCTGCCTCGGTCACCATGGGGAATTCGATCTTAAACCGGCCTTGCGGCCCACCGTGGACCGGGCCAACCTTCGCACCCGATTCGATCAGGCGCTGGCCGAAAAACCTCCCGAACACGAGTTCAGGAATAATTGGCAGCCCCACCGAATCATGACCGCGATTGGCGGCTAAGTGGCTCATGTACCGAAAGATTCAATATGAAATATTTTATGAAAACCCTTACCAAAAGCGCTATCCTTCTTTTACTCATGGCCCTCCCCAATCTCAAAGCAGATGAAGTGGAAGTCTTCGCGGCGGCCAGTCTCACCGATGCGTTGAAGGAAGTCGCCACAACCTACGAAAAGAGCAGTGGCGATAAAATCATCTTCAACTTCGCCGCTTCCAGCACGCTGGAACTCCAGATCAAGGCCGGAGCGCCCGCCGATATCTTTTTCTCCGCAGATGAACCCAAGATGAACGACCTGGAAAAGGCGGGACTGGTGATCAAGGAAACGCGCAGGGATCTTTTATCGAACAGCCTCGTGATTATCGTGCCGAACGACAGCGCCGTGACGCTGACCTCGGCCGCGCAACTGGCCGACCCAAAAATCAAAACCATCGCCCTGGGTCAGACGCAAAGCGTGCCCGCCGGGATTTATGCGAAAGAGTATCTGCAGAAAATCGGTATTTGGTCGCAAGTCGAAGCACGGGTGATCCCGATGGAAAATGTGCGGGCCGCCCTCGCCGCCGTGGAGACCGGCAATGCCGACGCGGGCATCGTTTATAAAACCGACGCGCTTCATTCGCACAAGGCCAAGACGGCCTATGAAGTGCCGCTAGCGGAAGGGCCTGCCATCGCCTATCCAATTGCCCTGATCTCGGGCTCCCACCATGCAGTGGTGGCAAAAAAGTTCTTGGATTATCTCTCCGAGATAGATTCCTTGAAGACGTTTGAAAAATACGGATTCATCACCAAAAAATAGACTGCCCGCATGAACGCTGATGACGCGCAGGTCATCGGCCTGACCCTCGGTGCCGCCGGACTGAGCACCCTGCTGATTTTCCCCTTTGGCGTGGCGCTCGCATGGCTGCTGGCACGGAAGGTTTGGCTGGGGAAATCATTGGTCGAAACGCTTGTGGCGTTGCCACTGGTCATGCCGCCCGTAGCGACGGGACTTATTCTGCTGAATCTGCTGGGGCGCCGGGGACCGGTTGGTGAGTTCGTGAAGAATGTCTTCGGCACCGAAATTGTCTTCACCTGGAAGGCCGTGGTCGCGGCGATGGCCGTGATGTCGTTTCCTTTTTTGGTGCGCACCGTCCGACTGGCCTTCGAGGAAATCAATCCGCGACTTGAGCAAGCCGCGCGGACGCTGGGTGCCGGGCCCGTGCGGGTTTTATGGACAATCACGTTGCCCCTGGCGTTGCGGGGGATGATCGCGGGAGCTGTCTGGTCCTTCGCCCGCGCATTGGGCGAATTCGGCGCAACGATTCTGGTGGCCGGTAATATTCCGGGACGCACGACGACCCTGTCGGTTGCGATTTACAACGATATTCAACTTGGGCAGGACGAGCATGCCTATCAACTGCTCTGCATCTCTGCGATTTTGGCCTTCGCGGCCATCGTCTTCAGCAATCAATTCTCGCGTTGGGGAGGCCAGCGATGAAGCTTCTCTTAAAAAAGCTCCAACTTCACCTGGGGACTTTCCATCTCGAACTCGATTTGGAAGTAAGTGGACAGGTGATCGGAATCTTCGGGAATTCGGGCGCAGGTAAGACTTCGTTGCTGGAAGTCGTGGCTGGTTTGCGCAAGCCCACTTCAGGACTCATCCAGATCGACGACCAGGTTTTCATGGATACCGGCACGCGGCTATTCCTGGCCCCGGAACGGAGAAGCGTCGGCTATGTTCCGCAAGACCTCGCGCTGTTTCCTCATCTTTCCGTCCGAAAAAATCTCGATTACGGACGCAAGCCGGAGTCCTCTGCATCTTGCTCCATTAACCCGAACCATGTCGTTGAAGTGCTGGAAATCGAATCGTTATTAGGCCGCTCCATCGCCGATCTTTCCGGCGGCCAGCGACAGCGCGTCGCCTTTGCCCGCGCCCTGCTGTCCTCTCCGCGGCTTCTCCTGATGGATGAGCCGCTCTCGAGTCTCGATCATGACTTGAAATGGAAAATCATTCCTTACCTGCAACGCATCCGGGACGAGTTTAAAATTCCCATGCTCTATGTTTCCCACGCACCGGATGAAGTGGCCGCACTTTGCGACCAGGTGATCGTCCTGCGCAATGGCGAGTGTCTTCGCACCAGCCGGCCGACGGAAATTTTCGAGACGACCACCTCGATGGTGCTTAAGCCGGGGATTTTTTGATTTTTTCCACCACGCGAATTTCCGAGATTCGCATGCGTTTATCGACCGCCTTGCACATGTCGTAAAGGGTCAACGCGGCCACGCTGACGCCGGTGAGCGCTTCCATCTCGACACCGGTTTTGGCTTCGGTTTCGACCCGGCACTCGATTTGGATGGCGTTGACCCTGACGCGAAACTCGATGGCGATCTGATGCAGCGGCAACGGATGACAAAGCGGTATCAGGTCGGCGGTGCGCTTGGCCGCCTGGATGCCCGCGATACGAGCAACGCCCAATACATCGCCTTTCGGCAGGGCTTGCCGTTTCAGCAACCGGATGGTGGCAGGCTGGCAAAGAAGTTTGCCCGTGGCGACCGCACGCCGAAAGACGATTGCCTTGCGACCGACATCGACCATGGCCGCATTTCCTTTCGCATCGAGATGGCTGAATTTTTTCGGCGTCGGCATGGCTAAAAGTTTCGGGTTAAGAGAAGCTCGACCATTGTTCCCGCCGCAAGGCCTGGCGTCGAGGCCGGAACCTGGATCAAGGCATTGGCTGCGGACATGCGGGTGATATCACCCGAGCTTTTCCACGGCAGGGTCCGGCATTCCAACCGGCCTTCTTTTAAACCAGCCCACGCAGGCCACCAGGTTTCGCGCGCGTTCCCTGTCTCAGCCATCTCTTCAACAAGAAAACCCCGGGTGGCGGCATGCACGGACCGGGCCAGCAAGCGGTCCAAGGCCACGCGGACAAAAAGCTGAAAGCAGACGAAATGAGAAAGGACATTACCGGGCAAGCCGAAGATCACTTGGGTAGGCGAAGTGCCGAAGATGAGCGGTTTTCCGGGGCGGACATTGACCTCGCGAAAATGGATCGTAGCGCCCAAGTGCCGAAATAGCTCAGCGCTGAAATCATACGTCCCCGGCCCCGATCCACCGGAGATCATGATCAGATCGTAAGTTTCCGGCCGCGCCTGCGAAAGAATTTCGATCATCGCTTTCAGGTCATCCCCGGCGTGAAGGTGGAGAACTTCGCCGATGCCCTGCTCGCGGCAAAGCGAAGCAATCAGGGAAGCGTTGCTGTTGCGAATCTGGCCGACCGCAGGCGTTTGCTCAGGTGGAACGATTTCATCCCCGGTGGTAAGATGAAGAATCCGTGGCGGTCGGGAAACAAGGCAGGACGTTTTCCCCACGGAGGCAAGCAGAGCGACGCCGATGGCTTCAAGCGTGATGCCGGATTCGAGCAGGATTTCTCCGACCCGGGCATCCTCGCTTTTTTTGCGGACATTGGAAGCACCTCCTCGCTTTGGCACACGAATGCGCTGACCCTGAACTTCCACCTGTTCCTGCATGATGACGATCAGTCCCTGGGACGGCAAACGCGCCCCGGTAAGAATGCGGATGGCCTGTCCCGTTCGAATCTCACGGTCAATGGCTTCGCCCGCGCGAATTTCGCCGACGACCTCAAACTCATCCGCTTCATCTTCTTCGCGGATGGCATATCCATCGACCGCGGAACGGTCGAAGGGCGGCATGTCTTCAGAAGCGGTCAGCGATTCGCGGAGGATGCGTCCGTGCAGTTGCGCAAGCGGGGCCGGTTCGGGAGAAAGCGGACCGACGTGCCGAACGATCAATTCGCGGGCCTGGGCAACAGAGATCATGGCGTTGATTTCCAAATCGGGACGTCTTTTTTAAATTCATCCATGAATTCCTGGAGCAGCAGGAAGCCTTCCTGCCGATGACGGGACTGGATACCAACGTAAATCGCGCTTTCGCCCTTCGGCACCAAACCCAGCCGATGGACGATGCGAATCGCCTGGCAGGGATGCTTTTTTTCCAGAGCCGTGATTTTTTCTCTCATCACTTTTTCCGCCATGGAACGGTAAGCTTCATACGATAATGCAGTGATTTTTTGCGTTCCTTCCGTTTCACGGACAAGGCCGTAAAATTCAATCAATGCTCCGATCTCGGCATCAACCGACAAGGGCCATTTTTGCGGGCGTTCGATGACTTCCGTCACAAAGAGGATATCGACTTGCATAAGTTAGCCTCCAGAAACGGGAGGGATGACGGCAATTTCGTCGTCGGGTTGAAGCAGCTCATCTTTTTGCAGGTAGGTTTCCCGTCGCGCGAGACGGGCCGTTTTTTGCTGGGAAGCCAAGCCGGGGAAATCCCTTACCAGCAGGGTCCAAAATTCGGCTTCGCTTAAAGGCCGGGCTGTTTCCAATCGATAATTATCGCAACCGGCGATCTGGCGACATTGCGCAAAAAAAAGAACCTTCATGGTTTTGTCCTGCTTTAAATTACTCAACGAAAAATTATGTCGGACTTTCTGTTATCCCAAGCGAAGTTGCGCATCGCGGGACGAAGTCGAAGGATCAGCCTTCAGAAAATATTCGGAAATACATGGGAAGCTGATCCCTCGACAAGCCCGGGATGACGGATTGTTTGGAGAGTGCCTTTCGCTAAAATCTTAAACTGTACCATGATCCAAGTCATGAGAAACCTCCGAAATCTATTCTGGGCAAGTTCTCCGGTTTTAGTTAAGCCATGATGAGTCATGAACCATTCTCCTATTCGCCTGTTGGTGGGCGCCCTGGTTGTTGTGGTTCTGGCCGCAGGAGCCGGCGGCGTGGTGGTGTGGCTGAAAATCGCCGACTTGAAAAAGCAGCTGGTGGGCAGTCTTGAAAATGCCCTGGGCGCCAAGGTCCAGATTACCTCGCTCGATCTCAATCCCTGGCATGGACAGCTTGAGGCAGCGGGAATTTCCCTGACCAATGAACGCCCCGATGCGCCCTGGGAAAAAGGCGCCATCAGCCAGGCCTCGATCCGATTTCATTTTTGGGATATCTTCTCACCGACCTTGCCGCTGAGCGTAAATGTTTCTTCCTGGAGTGTGGTTCTACATCCCTATGCGGCGGGCGCAACGGAAAGCCTGGCCCTTCCTTCCCACAAGGCCTTTCGGGTGACCGAGCTTTCGGCCCAACAGGGCGAGGTGGCCATTCATCTTTCCGACGACAAGGAAGTTGCTCTTCACGGCGTGGCCTTCGAGTCGAGCGATAACGGCGCCGGGGTGTGGACCACGCAACTTCAAGCCACCTCCATCGTCGCCGGTGCGCTGCAAGCGGGATCGAGTTCCGTTCAAATTCGGGGTGACCGGGACAAGCTCACGTTTTCCAATCTGCGCCTGCACTGCGGTCCCGACCAGGGCATGATTATCGGCGAGGGAGAAATGGCCTTAAGCGACCATCACGCCGCCCACGCCACGCTCACCGCCACGGCGGTTCCCCTCACCATGTTGGTAGGGGCGACCTGGCAGTTGAAACTTTCCGGGCAGGTCAACGGAAGCCTGACCTACGAGGGTACCGATCAATCCAGCAACGCCCGCGGTCAAATCGCCGTCAATAGGGGGAAATTTAACGTCCTGCCCTGGCTGGGGAAAGTTACCTCCCTGGTCAGCCTGCCCGACATCACAGGTATGGAAGTGGATCACGCCACCTCCGACTTTGCATGGAAGGAGCATACGCTCTATTTGACGAACCTCGACATCCGCAAGAACGATGTTGTTCGGATTTCCGGGGACGCGGCGATTGATTCTCAAAGCCAGGTCGATGGCCATCTCAAGCTGGGCCTGCCCTCCACGGTCACGACCCGTTGGCCCCAACTGCAAGACAAGGTTTTCGCCGACCAGCATGAAGATTACAACTGGGCCGACGTGCATGTGACCGGCTCTCCGGACCATTTGCAGGAGGACCTGACTTCACGCGTCCTGGCCGTCGGTGTAGACCAGGGAAGCGAGATCATCAATCAGACTTCCCAAAAGGCGATGGATCTTTTGAAGAGCTTTCTGAATAATTAAGTCGCCAATTCCGGTTTCGATGCTCAAGCGGTTCTTCAGCTTGAATTTATCCAAATATCGCTTACCCTACCAAATTAGTGCCTGTGGTTAATCCTAACGCCGAAAACGAGGGTCAGCGGATCATATCCCCTTTCGCCCAGACAACTTCCACCGTGCAATCCACGAGGACAGGAAGCTCGGCCTCATTGCCTTTGTGGATCGTTTCCGGTCTGCTCATCTTTCTGATGCTCGGAATCCTGGGGTATTTTATCTATCAATACCTTGAGAACCCGTACCGGACCCTCGAACCGTTTCCGGTGGACAAGTATCTAAGCGATTATCGTTCGCTCGCGGGGGCGAAGTTCAAGGCCGATCTCAAGGTGTCCGCCGATTTGGGGTGGAAGGCCGAGACGGGACGGCTCATGGTTTTTACCACGGAAAATGACAGTCGCCCCATCGTGGTTCTGATCCCCCCGAAAATGGGCGGCCTTTTTTTCACCAAAGGACAGAATTACCAAGCCTCTCTCGAAGTGGGAGAAGGAGGACTCATCTATGCCGACTCATGTGAAAAAAAGTAGCCTGCTCATCGTTGCTTCGTGCCTCTCTCTCCCGTGGTCTCTTCTTTCCGGTGCGCCGACGTTGAACCCGGCACCGCCTCCTCAAGCCCCCGATGCCAGCAATACACCGTCCAATGCCAACGTGCTTCCCACGGTGGACAATAGTACCTCGAGCACGCTGGACTACCTTTTCAATCATAAACCTGCGGAGGGTTCCGCCGCCAAATCCGGAGGAGATGTCGCCAGCGCCATCAGCGATAAGATCAAGGCGCTCGATGTGCTGAAAACTCCGGGCCTGAACGATCCCCAAACCCGCGCCCGTTTCCAGACCTATCTGAGCCTTAAGGAAATTTCCGATGACCGGATCAAGGATTACTTTGCCAAGATCACCCAGGTTTCCGAGATTTTAAAGCAGGGCGATACCTTTGCCGCCTGGAAGCTCCTTTATGCGATGAGCGAATACAAGGACCTCGATGCAGGTATCAGCCGGGAATTGGCCAATCGCGTCGAGTCGGTGTGGATGGATAATCGGACCAAGAACGGCATCGAGCGAGCCAATGATAAATTGCGGGGCAATATCGACACGTACGATCATAACGCCGATTTGATCGCGTCGGATCTCCATCAACAGGAGATAGAGGACCGCAAAAAACAGGGCAACGCCGGCGGCAATAATAATTCCAATCAAAATAACAGCAACACCACCAATTCGCCTCTTCTCAATCCCAATGCCGACCCCGTAGCTGCCGAAGCCGCCCTTATGCCGACGATGGGGGGCAGTCTGCAGGGAAAAATGGAACTGACGGCGGAATACATCAAGCTTCTGGAAGCGCGGGCCAAGATCAAACTCAACGAAATGCGGGCCGACCGGATGAGCGACGAGGGCAAGCGGGCCTTCGCCCAATACATCAAGACGCTCTACGATACGCACCGCTACTATCACATGATTATTGCGGCCGATTTTTACCGGGCGCTTTTCAATGAAGGTAATTATCCCAGCGGCATAGCCAACGCGGCCAGCAGCGCTCCTCCGACTTCTGTTGGCCGCACCCCGCACGACATGGCCAACCAGGCCGCCACTTCCATGGGAATCAACTCCCGGGTCCCGATCGACATGGCCAATCAGGCGGCGAGCTCCATGGGCATCAACAGCCCACTCGGTGATACCACGCAGGACACGCATCCCGTCAGCATGTCGGACCAGGTCACGTCCGCCCTGGAAATTAATAATCGTGTCAGCCAGGCCATCGACGTCTTCAAATACAAAGCTGGCCGGGGCGAAATTGCCGCCGCCGCCGAGCAACTGCAGGAAGCTTTTGTCGCCAATGAATTTCATCCCGGGCTGCAGGCCCTGGTGCGCGACCAAAAAGAAAAAGTCGGTGATTTCCTGGCCAAGCTCGACGTGCTGAAAAACCAGCTCGAGTCGCGCGACTTCGAAGAGGTGGCGGGTCAGCTTACCGCCATCAAAACCATCGCGAGCGATTTTGATTCAACCAAGCCGCTGGCGCTGGTCAACGGGGTGAAACTGGAAAGCCGCCTGCGCCTGGGCAAAGCCAAGCTGCTCGCCCAGCAAGGCCAGTTGACCGATGCCATGAAGGAATTTCAGGTTGCAGCAGAAGTATGGCCGGGAAATCCTGATCTGCAGAATTCAGCCAATCGCTTCTTCAACACGGAAGACGTGCAAAACGAATCGACGACCGAATTCGACCGATTGGTGAAGGAACAAAACTACCGGCAGGTTTTTGACAAGCAGCTCGCTTTTGCCGCGGCCGTTCAGGGTGACATGGCCCGTGAAGAACAAATGAAAACCGCGCTGGAAAAGGTCAAGAAAGCCGAAATGGCCTCCGAAAAAGCCAATATGCTCGTGATGAACGGGGACGTGAACGGTGCCTGGGAAACCGTTGAACTGGCGACCAAGGACTGGCCGGACGACGAGAAACTCAATAAACTCCTGGCCAATCTTTCCGGTCGTAGCGCCGATTTTGTCAGCGCCCTTAACAAGGCTCGAGATGCCGAGTCCAAAAAAGAACTGGGCTACAGTCTTACCTGGTTTGTGACCGCGCAAAATTATTACCCCGCAAGCACCATCGCCAACGATGGCATCGACCGGATCAGCAAACTCATCCTCTCGCCGCAGCCGTCCGCCGCGGTCAGTAATTAAATCCGCCGGGACGACTAGAGGCAGCCATGGATTCGACTGCCAAAATGGATGCGGCCATCTTTGTTGAAAACGTCTCCGTAACCGTGGGGCAGGGGCGGGATCAAAAGGCCCTGCTGCGTCACATTTCCATCGCGGTTCCCGAAGGTTCCTTCATCTCCGTCATCGGCGCATCCGGTTGCGGCAAAAGCACGCTCATTCGCGCCCTGGCCGGTATCCAGCCGGTATCGGCGGGCCGAATTTTACTCGCGGGTCACCCGGTGGAAACACTGCGACATCAGCTTCCGCTGGCGATTGGCTATCTGCCCCAATTTGGCGCGTTCCACGGCGACCTGACCATCGCGGAAATTTTGCATTTCGCCACCGCCCTGCGCCTGCCCACGTCGGTTCCCCAGGCGACGCGCGATCAATGGTGCCAGCATGTCATCGACCTGGCCCGCATCCGCCCCTTTCTTCAGCAAAAATACCGGACGCTTTCCGGAGGCCAGATGCGGCGCATTGCCCTGGCCGAGGAACTCATCGGAGATCCCGCCTTTCTCTTTCTCGACGAGCTCACCAGCGGTCTTGACGCCTATTCCGAACACGCCTTGATGGTGTGGCTGAAAGAGCTGGCCCACGGCCTGAACAAGACCGTCGTTCTGGTCACGCACGCGGTGAGCAATCTTCAACTTTGCGATTCGCTCGTCTTTCTGCACGAAGGCAATCTTTGCTATCAGGGCACCTATGAAGAATTTCTGCGGACGCACGAAACCGAATCGATCGAGGCGCTTTTCGGGGTCTATCAGGAAGCCTCCGCCCGGGGGGAATTCAGCGGCCACGCGGAGGACCGATCGCATGAATTGCCTCCCGTTCCCACGCCGCACTCGCTCAATACGGCTCCGCCTCCCTCCAGCCTGAGACAACTCCCCACACTCGTACGACGTCAAACCATCCTCGTTTTGCGCGACAAGACCCAGCTGATGCTCCATTTGGCGCTGCTGGTCACCTTTCCGCTTTTGGTTGCCATCTTTGCCACCAAGGGCCTGCCCCAGGTGCGAAATCTTAGTCTGAAAATCGAGACCAACATCGTCCAGACCCTGGCCGCGAATTTGAATTATCTGAAGGAATCATTCTCGGCCGCTTCGCTGGTTTCCGGATTGGCCATGTTCCAGGTCATCCTGCTGACTCTGATGGGGGCCAATAACGGCGCCCGCGAAATCGCCAAGGAACGCGATGTGCTCGAGAAGGAACTTCGCGCCGGGCTTTCCCCCTGGGCCTATGTCACCACCAAGGGGTTGTTGATTTCCATGCTCTGCCTGGCCCAGGCCTTTTGGATGAGTTGGTTCGTCAAAACCGTTTGCGGCTTTCCCGGCTATCTTTCCAGCCAATTCGAAATCCTGTTCATCACCACGCTGGCCATGAGCATGACCTGTCTGGGAATTTCCTCCGCCTCGAAGTCCCCGGAACGGGCCTCCCTGATGGCCATTTATCTCGTGGGCCTGCAGTTGCCTCTCTCTGGAGCTGTTCTGGCGCTGCCGGAAATCGTGAGCACGTTTTGTCGTCCTTTCATTGCCGCTTATTGGGGCTGGAGTGGCTATCTCAAGACCCTGGCCGCGTATCGCCATTACGATATCGTCCGGCAATCGACCGATACCACCATCGCTGATTTCAACCAGTGCCTTCTGGTCCTCGGCCTTCATGCGGTGGTGGCCGGAACGTTGGCGTGGATTTTTGTCTCGCGAATGTCTTCAAAAAGAGCCTAGGCCGTCCTATTTTGGGCCAGCAGAAGGGCGCCTTTAAACACGTTCCCATCTCCAAGCCGGCTGATCTGAACTTTGGGCACGGCCACGATTTTCACGTTTTCACTCATCACCCGGACGGACTGCTTCAGCCATTTATCCTGTGCGCCCGAACTGATCCCGCCGCCCAGGATAATGACGTCCGGCAGATGGATCGCCGTGAGGTTACGCAAGCCCTGCCCGAGATTCCACGCGACCTCGTTCCACTCGTCCGGCCCCAATTCTTCGGGAAGCTTGCCGTAAAGACGACGAATGCCGTTTCCGGAAACCAGCGCTTCCAGGCAGCCTTCCGCACCACAGGGACAAACCACCGGCTTCATCCCAGGTGACCGATAGCAAACGGTCTGGTGCCCGATTTCAGGGTGCCCTCCCTTCATCCCGCGATAGATATGCCCGTCCAAAATCAGGCCCCCGCCCATTCCGGTGCTCAGCGTAATATAAAGCAACCGGGACGGCTTTTCCGTCAAGGCATCGTATTCCGCCAAAGCGGCCAGGTTCGTATCAACGTCCACGTGGAAAGGGCAGGCCCATTTTTCCTCCATGATTTTCTTCAGGGGAACGTCGCGCCATTCGGGTTGATGCAGCGGCGAAACCATGCCGGTCTTCCAATCGAGCGGCCCCCCCCCCTGCGCCTGCGCCAATCCCGGCAATCGGACGTCCCTCGGCCACGGTCGCAATCATACGATCGAGCCGATTCATGCCCTCGGTAAAATCGAGCGGCGTGGGAGCGCGTTCCCGTTTCAGGATCGTGCCGTCTTCATGGGCCGAAGCCACGATGAGCTTGGTCCCACCGATATCGATACCAATATGGATTTTGCTCATCTCCACTCCTTTTACCGGAACGGAAGAGGTCCTGACGGCCGCGTTTTCAGGCGTGCCGTCAGTCATTGCCAATCCTCAGCGCGGCTTACGAGTGCAGGTACGTGTTCAGGAGATTTTCGAGATACTCCTGGCGACCGCTCTTGAGCTTGGGCTCGCCCAGTTTCTTGAGCACGAGTTTCTCCAGCTCCTTGAAACCGATGCGCCGCTTTTCAATCTCGCGGCCGTAATCGCTGTCAAAACTTGCGTAGCGATCGGCGACAAATTTTTCCAATTTTTTATCGGCGCGAATTTTCAGGGCCATCTTGTACGCCAGCGCATAGGAATCCATCCCGCCCACGTGAGCGTAGAAGAGATCTTCCAGATCGACGGAAGGACGGCGAAGTTTGGCGTCGAAGTTGAAGCCGCCCGTGCCCAGTCCACCGGCCTTCAGGATCGAAAACATCGCCAGCGTGAGTTCCTTGATGTCGGTGTTGAATTGGTCGGTGTCCCAGCCAAGGAGCGTGTCGCCCGCATTGGCATCGATCGAACCGAGCATTCCCGCCGCTGCCGCCACTTCGATCTCATGCTGGAAGGTATGACCGGCCAGCGTGGCGTGGTTGGTCTCGATGTTGAACTTGAAGTATTTTTCCAAACCATACGTGCGCAGGAAGGCGATGCCGCTGGCGACATCGAAGTCGTACTGGTGCTTGGTCGGTTCCTTCGGTTTCGGCTCGATCAGGAACTGGCCCTTGAAACCAATTTGCTTCGCGTAATCGACGGCCATGTGGAGAAATGCGGCGAGGTGGTCCTGTTCGCGCTTCAGGTTGGTATTGAGAAGCGTCTCGTAACCTTCGCGTCCGCCCCAAAAGACATAGTTTTCACCGCCGAGCGCCTTGGTCACTTCCAGGGCCTTTTTCACCTGCGCCGCCGCGTAAGCCACGACGTGGGCATCGGGATTGGTCGCCGCGCCACACATGTAGCGTGGGTTGGAAAAGAGATTGGCCGTGCCCCAGAGTAATTTTACCCCGGTCGCTTTCTGCAACTGCTTCGCATGGGCCACGACTTTGTCGAGGTTGCGATTCGATTGCGCCAGCGTGCTGCCTTCGGGCGCGATGTCCCGATCGTGAAAGGCGTAGAACGGCGCCTGGATTTTGGTGAAAAATTCAAACGCGGCATCCATGCGGGTCAGGGCGATGGAGACCGGGTCCTTCCCCTTTTCCCATGGGCGAACAATGGTGCCCGGGCCGAACGGATCGGCACCCACTCCACGAAACGAATGCCAATAGGCAATGGAGAAGCGCAGATGATTCTTCAGGCTTTTCCCATTGATAATCTCATTGGGATTATAGTGCTTGAAGGAAAGCGGATTGGTGCTGGAAGGTCCTTCGTAAACGACGGACTTGATCTTGGGGAAGTGTTTAGTCGGCATGGGTAAGAGGAAAAGCTATTAGATTTGCGAAAACTTTGCAATTCCTCCTGCAACTAATCTGATGGGCAACGGATTAACGTGATCTCGGCTATGAGATGCTGGAAATACCACTTTAGTCTCTCGGTAAATTCCCCGCTGCTTGCGGTGGGAGTTTTAATCTCTTGGGTCTAATTCCCCGAAGCTTGCTTCGGCTTTGCTCAGGACAGGCGCCGACCGCCGCTACAGAAGAATGCCCCGGGGTTCTTTACTCTCACCGCCTAAAAAAGAAGCGCGCATCTTTCTCCACTTTAAGCTTTTCGCTTTCTAAGCTTGCCGCTTGCGCCGAACGTGGCAAAGTGACCCTCCTGCCGATTTTGGTCGTATTTAATCGGCATCATCGACGGGCCGTAGCGCAGTTTGGTAGCGCGCTTCCTTGGGGTGGAAGAGGTCGCGAGTTCAAATCTCGCCGGTCCGACCCTTTTTATGCGAATGACCTGCAACCCCCTCGATTTCATCCCCGTATCTCCCGCCTTCCGGCCAATCGCCCTTGACGCTCACCGATGCACCCCCTAGACAAGGTGGGTGTGGCTGCGGGCTTCGTTCCCAAAAAGCAGTCGCCCAGACCTTTCGGTAAGATACCATCACCTTATTTCGATTCTTTCCACACTGTTCCAACCTCTCTCCTTATTCATTTACGATGAACTTTTTTTCAGGTCTTTTCTCCAACGATATCGGCATTGATCTCGGCACGGCCAACACTCTCGTTTACGTCCGCGACCGCGGCATTGTCCTGCGCGAACCTTCCGTCGTCGCGATCAGGCAGGGCTCCCGAAAAGTTTTGGCGGTAGGCGATGAAGCCAAGCGCATGTTGGGCCGCACCCCGGGCGACATCATCGCCGTTCGCCCGATGAAAGATGGCGTGATCGCCGATTTCGAAATCACCGAACAGATGCTTCGCTCCTTTATTCATAAGGTGAGCAACCGCCGCTACTGGCAGCGCCGTCCCCGGATCGTCATCGCCGTACCCACCGGCATTACCGAAGTGGAAAAGCGCGCCGTGAAGGACTCGGCCATCAATGCCGGAGCGCGCGATGTCTATCTTATGGAAGAACCGATGGCCGCGGCCATCGGCGTCGGCCTGCCCGTGCAGGAAGCAGCCGGAAATATGATTGTCGATATCGGCGGCGGTACCACTGAAGTGGCCATTATTTCCCTCGGCGGCATTGTCTTTTGCCGCAGCGTCCGCGTCGCGGGTGACGAGCTGGACGAAAGCATTATCAATTACATGCGTCGCGCCTACAATCTCATGATTGGCGAGCGGACCGCCGAGGACATCAAGATCAAGATCGGCTCGGCCTACATTGTTGAAAAAGAAACTTCAATGGAGGTCAAGGGCCGCGATCTCGTCGCCGGACTGCCCAAGACGTTGACGATTACTTCCCAGGAAGTCCGCGAAGCGATGGCCGAACCGATCCAGGTCATCGTCGAATCGATCCGCATCACGCTCGAGCGTTGCCCGCCGGAACTTTCCGCCGATCTCGTCGAACGCGGCATTGTCTTGGCCGGTGGCGGCGCGCTTCTGCGCGGAATGGACAAGCTTTTGGCCGAGGAAACCGGCCTGCCGGTGCATGTGGCCGAGGACCCCCTCAGCGCCGTGGCCGAAGGCACCGGCAAGGTGCTCCAGGAATTTGAATACATGAAACGGGCCGCCGAATCCGAGCGCCGGGTTTGATCCCGGCGGTGGCAACATGCCTCTAAAGCGACGGTCACTTTCCAGATAGATTCCTTCCGGTGAAGAATAGTACTTCTTTTGTTATCGTCCTGGGCATCGGCGCGGTCCTTATCCTGGCCTGCTTCCTTTTGCCCGAGCAGATCATCAAGCCGGTGCGCAAAGAAACGCTGGAGATATTCGGCCCCATTCTGAGCAGCGCGGACAAGCCGATCGTTTTCTTCAGCCACATGAATTCCAAGCTGGCGACCCTCGATCAAGCCCAGACCGAGGTCGCCAAACTGCGCCAAGAGGTGGCGGAACTCCAGGTGCGCAATCAACTGCTTTCCGACAAGGAAGCGGAGAACAAGCGCCTGCGCGAGATGCTCGGATTCAAGGCCGCTTCAAAATACGAGTTACTGCCCTGTCGCGTCGACAGCCGCGAACCGTCCAGCTGGTGGGATTCGGTCCAGATCAACGTGGGCTGGGAAAACAACAAGGAGCTCGACAAGAAGTTCCACGGAAAATATTCCCTGACTTCGGACCAGCCCGTGGTCTCCCCCCGAGGCGTGGTGGGCAAAACCGGAACCGTCTCCCGCTATGTGAGCGATGTGATCCTGCTGGTGAACGAAAATTGCAGCATCTCCGCCACCGTCCAAAGCGCGGCGGACGTGGGCGCCCCCGCCACCGGCAACAACACCAACACTCGCCACGATCAGGGCATCGTCAAAGGCCAGGGTAATTTTGAAGAAGGCAAACCTCTCGTAAAAGTCCTCTATCTTCCCAAGGACTCAAAAATTGCTCCCGGCGACTTTGTGGTGACCAGCGGACTCGGCCCCTACTTCCCGCCCGGGCTCCGCCTCGGCATGGTGAAAGAAGTGCCGGAACTGACCAAGCAATACCCCACCTTCGGCCTGTATCGCGATGCCACCGTCGAGCCCACCGCCAACCTGAATCAGCTGGACGAACTTTTCATCGTTCTCGGCCCGAAAGAAGGGGAAACGCAAGAGACTGACTCCACGTCTCCGGTCGATTCCTCCGCGCCCGCTCATTGAATCATAACTTGCTTTCAGCCCCACCTGAGCTTTAGTTGTTACTGAGGGAAAAATATTTTATGTCCACAAATTCCAATCAACATGCATCGGTTACTCGTGATAAACTTGTCGAGGATGTCAAAGTCCTGACCAAGGACGTGCAAGACCTGCTGAAGGTGACTGCTTCCGTCGTTGGCGAAAAGGCCTCTGAAGCCCGCGTCAAGGTCGAGGAAAGCCTGAAAGTGGCCCAGGGTAAACTAAACGCCGTGCAGGAAAATGTGACGGCCCGTGGCCGTGAAGCTGCCCAGGCCACCCATGAATACGTGCAGGAAAATCCCTGGAACGCGGTCGGCATTGCCGCCGGAGTCGGCTTCCTGCTCGGCCTGGGTTTCGCTGCCGGAACCTTCCTGCGTCGTCGCGACTAAGGTTCGCGCGGCCTCAGCACCATGTCGGTTCCTGACAGCGTCGAGCCAGGCGCCCCTTCCGGTCTTTTTGCGTCCCTGCGCTCCTTCTGGAGCGTTCTCCTCGCCATTCTCTACACGCGGCTTGATCTGGCTACGGCAGAATTAGAGGAAGAAGCGACGAGGTCGATCCAGTTGATCATCGTCACGTTGGCCGGGATGCTTTGCCTCAGTATGGCGATTTTTTTCCTGTCACTCTTCATCATCGCCTATTACTGGTACACGCATCGGCTGTTGGTCCTTGGCCTTGTTTTCGGGGTCTATCTGATCGCCAGCGTCATTCTTCTACTCATCTCCCGCTCCATGCTCCTGAATCGGCCCAAGTTTCTTTCCCAAACGCTGACCGAATTGCGCCGGGACGTGGAGGGTCTCCGCGCCGCCACCATCAAAACCGGAGAGACCAAGCCTTGAGCGCCTTGCCCAACGATTTCGCGTCACGCCGCGAATTTCTCGCCGCGCAGATCGCCCGGCAACGCGTCGAACTGGCCCAGGCTTATCGCCAGCTCGAAAAGCCCTTCCATTACGCGGAGTACGGCGTGAAGGGCTTTAGCTTTATCCGGAACAATCCCTGGATCGTTGCCGTGGCGCCTGCCGTCTTTGGCCTGGTGCTGAAGGGATTCGGAAAAAAGAAATCCCCCGCCCCCAAACCGGAGCAACGGCAATCGATTTCTTCCGAACCCAAGGGAATCAAAGAACACGCCGTCGTCTGGAGTGGACGGGCCTGGCAGCTTTACCAACTTTACCGTCGCGTGCGGCACCTCTTACCGTGAGCAAGGCAAAATCCGGAGCAAAACCCAAACGCTGGGTGGTCAAGCTCGGCACCGGCATTCTCAGCGACGCACGCGGCCAGGTCGACCTGGCCCAAATCGAACAACTCGCCGCGCAGGTCTCGGAATTGCGCAAACGCGGCCACGAAATGCTTGTCGTCAGTTCCGGCGCGGTGGGCTGCGGCATGTCGCTGCTCGGCTTGAAAAAGCGCCCCACCGTCATGGCTGAACTCCAGGCCTGCGCTTCCCTCGGCCAACCCCGGTTGATGCGCCTTTACGATGAGGCTTTCGGGCGTTCCGGCATTCGCGTTGCCCAAGTCCTCATCACCTATCTCGAGCTGGACAGCCGCTCGCTCTACCGCAACATCCAGCGCAGCGTTGAGCATCTTTTTGCTCATAAAAATATCGTCCCCATTTTTAACGAGAACGACGTCGTTTCCTACGAGGAGCTGGCCGGAGCCCGTTTCGGAGACAACGATCAGCTCTCCGCCCATGTCGCCATTTTGGCCCGCGCGGAACGACTCATTATTCTCTCCAATGTCCGCGGACTCGCCACCAACCCAGACGGCACCGGTCGTCTTATCCGTGAAGTGCATAAAATCGACAGCAAGATCGAAAAGCTCGCCGGAGGCACGCAAAGCCAGACTTCCGTCGGCGGCATGATTTCCAAACTCAAGGCCGCCCGGCTGGTCAATGCCGCAGGCATCCCGATGCAGATTGCCCATGGCCGGGAAAAAAATGTGCTCCTCTCGATTTGCCAAGGTGAATCCGTCGGCACCATTTTTCATCCTTAGCTTGTTCCACTTCATTTCGCACAGAGGACACGGAGTTCACTGAGATTGAAGGTGACGCGTCCCTTCCCAAAAAATTTGGTTAATTTGGAATATTAGGTAATTTGGTTATTCTCAACTGATTTTATGAGCACTCATCTCACCCCCGCCGAAGCGCAAGTGCGCGAGCTTTGCCTCAAAGCCCGCGAGGCCGCCCGCGTTCTGGCCACACTGCCCACGGAGCGACTCGACGAGATGCTCGACGAAATTGCGGCGCAGTTGGAAAAGAGCGCCAGCGACATCTTTGCCGCCAATGCCCAGGACATCGCCGCCGCCGAGAAAGCGGGATTGACCAAGGCGGTCGTCGATCGGCTTCGCATCACGGAAAAATCGCTCGCGGCCATCGTGACCGGCGTGCAGCAGGTGCGCGCGCTGCCCCAGCCCCTCGGCCAAAAGATCACCGAATGGACCCGCCCCAATGGAATTGCCATTTCCAAAATTCGCGTCCCCATTGGCGTCATTGCGATCATCTATGAGTCCCGCCCCAACGTCACCATCGACGCCGCCGTGCTTTGCCTCAAAACCGGCAACGCCACCGTCCTGCGCGGTGGCAAGGAAGCGATCCACTCGAACCGCGCACTGATCGAGGCGATCCAGAAATGCACCTCGCTGCCCCAGGGCGCGGTGCAGCTCATCGGCGATACGGACCGGGCGCTCGTACCTTTCCTCTGCCACCAAAACGATCTTATCGACGTCATCATTCCGCGCGGCGGACACAGCCTGATTGAAACGGTCGTGAATGAATCGCGCATTCCCGTTATCAAACATGCTCACGGGGTTTGCTCCGTCTTTGTTCACGCCCAGGCCGATCTCGCCATGGCGGAGAAAATAACCCTCAACGCCAAGGTCCAACGCCCCGGCGTCTGCAACGCCATCGAAACGTTGCTCATCGATCGCGCCATCGCCGATAAGTTCGTGCCGCAAATCGCCGCCGCTCTCACCAAGGCCGGGGTCGAAATTCGCGGCGATGAAATCGTGCGCAAACTCGTCCAAGGCGACAAGATCAAGGCCGCCACCGAAGAGGACTGGACCACCGAATATCTCGACCTGATTCTTGCCGTGCGCGTGGTGGATGGTCTCGACGGCGCTCTCGATCACCTTGCGAAACACAGCTCGCACCATTCCGATTCCATCATCACCGAGGATGCCGCCAGCGCGGAGCGCTATCTCAATGAAGTCGATTCCGCCACGGTCTACTGGAACGCCTCAACCCGCTTCACCGACGGCGGCGAATTCGGCTTCGGCGCGGAGATTGGCATCAGCACCGACAAGCTCCACGCCCGCGGGCCCATGGGCCTCGACGAACTCACTTCCTACAAGTATGTCATCCGCGGACAGGGGCAGGTGCGGAGCTAGCGCGAGATTTTGCACTTCGTCCGAACTGTGCCACGTTAGCCTCCTGTCATGACACCGCTCGAACGCGCCCATTATGTGCGGGACCATGTGCCCGCCGAGGGACTTTTCGCGGAGAAGACCTGGCGCGTGGCCCCGCAGCCCTTCGCGCTCGACGCGGCACATACCGAACTGCTCGAAAAGCTCGGCGTCGTTCTGCATCGCTTCAACAACGCCTGTAACTTGCTCTATCGCCAAAGCGCAGCGGGCAAGGCTCATCCCTGGATCGCCCCGCTTCTCGACGCAGGCAAACCGCCAGAACTCATTGCTCTTTCCCGGCACGACAAGGTCAAGGGGCAGGTCCCTGCCGTGATTCGTCCCGACCTGATTCTCACCGAGAACGGCTTTGCCCTCAGCGAAATCGATTCGGTGCCCGGCGGCATCGGCCTGACCGCATGGCTCGGCGAAACCTATGCCGCGTTGGGCGAAAACGTCCTCGGCGGCGCGGCGGGAATGCGCCAGGGCTTTGCCTCGATCCTGAATGACGGCGAAGTCTTGATCTCCGAAGAGAGCGCAACTTATCGCCCTGAAATGGAATGGCTTCTCGGCGCGGAGCGCGTTCGCTCCGTGGAAGACTACACGCCAAACGGCAAGCCGGCCTACCGCTTCTTCGAGGCGTTCGATTACCCGAAGCTCACCCAATTCAAGGAAACGTGGCAACCGGGCCAGCCTCTCACCGCGCCGATCAAACCCTACCTCGAGGAAAAATTGTGGCTTGCCCTTTTCTGGTCGCGCCCGCTCCAGGAATTCTGGCGGCAGGAGATCGGCGAAAAGGGACAGAAATTGCTCCAGCAGATCATCCCCTACTCATGGGTGCTCGATCCGACGCCGTTGCCGCCCCACGCCGTGATTCCCGAGCTCGGCATCCAGTCCTGGCAGGAAATGGAACGCTTCAGCCAGAAGCAGCGCGACCTCGTCCTGAAAATTTCGGGTTTCTCGCCATTGGCCTGGGGGGCGCGCGGCGTTTATGTCGGCTCCGACATGTCCTCGGAACAATGGACTGAACAGGTGCGCACCGGCCTCGCGGAATTTTCGACCCATCCGCGCGTGCTGCAACGCTTCGTCAAGGGCACGTTGGCCAAACAGGATTATGTCGCCGAGAACGATGAAATTGTCATGCTCACGGGCCGCGCGCGGGTCTGTCCCTACTACTTTGTCGTCAACGATCGCGTCACGCTTGGCGGCGTTCTCGTCACTCTGGTGCCCTCGGACAAAAAACTGATCCACGGCATGCGCGATGCGATTCTCAGCCCGGCGATCTCCGCTGCTCCCAATCCGTCATTCTGAGCGGAGGCTTAATGTCCCTTCCGCCGCATCCAACTCCACCGGAGCGCCGTGAGGCACGATGATCTGCTCCGGAAAATGACCGATGGGAGCGCCGAAAATGCAGGGCACACCGATCCGCGCGGCCTCACGTTGCAGACAAACGTGAATGCGTCCCTTTTCTTCCGCATCGGTGTGGCTGAAGCGTCCGAGAACCAGTCCCCGGATTTGCGATAACACCCCCGCCAAGCGTAACTGGGTAAACATCCCGTCCACGCGATAAGCTTTCTCGTTGATGTCCTCCAGAAAGAGAATCGAGTCCTTGAAATCAGGTGCGTACGGCGTGCCAATGAGCCGCGCCAGGCAGGTCATGTTGCCGCCGATCAGCCGTCCCCCGGCCTTGCCCGGCACCAACGTCTTTAAATCGATTCCCGTTGCGTCGTTACGCGCAAATAGAACAGAAGCCGTGGCATCGTCCGGTTTCGTCAGCATCCGCCGGAACGTCGCGGCATTACCCGGCAGGAACGCCTCCACGGCGTTGGGGCCGTGAAAGGTCACCAGCCCCGCTTTTAACAGGATCGCCTGATGCAACGCCGTGTTGTCGCTGTAACCGATGAACGCCTTGGGATTCGCCCGGATCATTTCGTAATTGATCAACGGCAAAATCCGGCACGAACCGTAACCTCCCCGCAACGCAAAGACCGCCTTTACTTCGGGATCGGCAAAAAGCATATTGAAATCCTCGGCCCGTTCCTCATCGCTACCAGCCAGGTAGCTCTCGCGTTTCCGCAAGGCTTTCCCCTCCTTGATCTTGAATCCCTGCGCCGTCAGCCGACTGATCGTTTCTTGAATCTTTTCGGGCTGGTCGGGCGGGCTCGCCGTGGCGACCAAACCGATGGTATCGCCACCCGCGAAGCGGGGAGGAAAAAGAAGCGGAGGAACGCTCATGCTATAACATTCCGCGCTCGTGAAAATCGCCCATATTGCCCGGCATCGAGGCCGCGATCATATCGACCATGAACTTGAGCAGGCACACTTCCCAGCCGTCATCCACACCGGTCAGCAGGGCGGTCAGCGGCTCGTTCTTGCGCTCCAGTTCCTCCTTGAGCTTGCCCGCGACACTTTCCAGCGATTCGTGGACGTCGTAGGAGCGGATATCCGACTTGCTAACGCGAAATCCGTATTTAAGAAAAGCAAACCGCCCCGATTGCTCGCTGAGCTGCTCGGCAAAACGCTGCCCTTTGTCGCCGAAACCTTCCAACAATAATTTCGCCATGTTTTGCGGCGTGATGATCTGCGGACGCTCGGCCAGGATGTGTCCCTCGCGCACGCGGGATTGATTCACGACATCCATTTCCTCGGTGACCAGAAAGTAGTTGAGCGATGATGTGCCGAATGTATCCAGCCGACGCGCGGGCGTCAGCAGCACGCGCGTATTTTCCAACGCGTAGGTGAAATCGTCCGGGGAAAGCATCCGCTTCAAATTGTCACATCTTGGCCCCGGACACAATAGCTCCTGCGGATGGGTAGTGTCTCAATTAGGTCTTCAGAATAATCCCGAGCGAGAGCGAGCCAATTCTTTACCGACTTTTCCACCCGTCATCCTGATCCTTCGGCAGGCTCAGGATGACGGATTGGTTATTTGAAAATGTTTTTCAAATTGAGACACCACCCTTCTTCAGACAGGCTTTACCCTCCGCGCCAAAATGTTTAGCTTTCGTCATGGCCGAGCTTTTACCTGACCACATGTCGTTCCCGGTTTCATCATCGGGCGAATCCAGTCCCGAAAAAACCACACCCAAGCGTATTCTCTTCATCACCGCCGAATGCACGCCGTTGGCCCAAACCGGCGGTCTGGGCGATGCCGTGGCCGGTCTGACCAAAGCACTGCTGAAGCGGGGTCATGAGGTCCGCATCGTCATGCCGCTCTATCAGCACATCGACCGCGCGCGCCACGGCATCACGTTTTCCCGGCCCTGTTGTGTCCACTTCGGCGGCGGCGAGGAGATCTGGGTTGGGATTTTCGAGGGCAAGCTCGACGGCGAAGTGCCGATCTGGTTCGTCGATTACGGCCGCTATTTCGACCGCCCCGGTATCTACGATGGCGATGAAGACAGCTACCGTTTCGGCGTCCTGAGCAAGGCTGCGCTCCAAGTCTGCAAGGACACCGGCTTCCAGCCCCATATCGCCCATGTCCACGATTGGATGACCTCGATGGCGGCCGTCTTCCTCAAGACCTGGGACCGCGTGCTTTCGCCGCTCTCCCGCACGGCCAGCGTCCTGACCATCCACAACATCGGCTATCAGGGAAAGTTTGATCCCTCGGTGCTCTCTTTCTACGGGCTCGGGGCCAATTACCTGACGCCGGACCGGTTCGAGGACTTTGGCGGCATCAATCTTCTCAAGGCCGGCATCCAGTATGCCGACGCGGTCACCACCGTTTCGCCTACTTACGCGAAGGAAATTCGCGGGCCCATCGGCGGCATGGGCATGGCGATGTACCTGAACGATCGTTCGGACCATCTCTTCGGCATTCTCAACGGCGTGGATAGCACACTGTGGAATCCCGAAATCGACAAATATCTCCCCGCCCGTTTTAGTCGCAACGACCTTTCCGGCAAAGCGGCATGCAAACGCGTCCTGCAGGAACGCTTCGGACTGACCGTCGATCCCAAAATTCCGGTCTTTGCCATCGTCTCCCGTTTCGCCCCGCAAAAAGGTTTCGATCTCCTGCGCGGTGCGTTGCCACAAGCCTTGCGCGACATGGTCATGCAGGTGGTGGTCCTCGGCACGGGCGACCCTTTCACCGAAAATTTCTTCCGTTGGTTGAGCGGAGCCTATTCCGGTAGGGCCAGCGCCCACATCGGTTTCTCACCGGAACTGGCCCACCTGATTGAGGCTGGCAGCGATTTCTTCCTTATGCCATCGCTATACGAGCCGTGCGGGTTGAACCAAATGTACTCGTCTCTTTACGGCACCCTGCCCATCGTCCGCGCCACGGGCGGCCTCGAAGACACGGTGGAAAATTATAACGAGGCGACCGGTCGCGGAACCGGCTTCAAGTTTGAGGAAATTTCCGATCGTGCGCTGTACTATGCGATCGGTTGGGCCGTCTCAACCTGGTTTGACCGGCCCCAACATTATGCCGCCATGCAACAGCAAGGCATGGCCCGAAACTTTACCTGGGACGCCTCTGCGCACAAATACGAGAGAGTGTACGACCACGCTCTGGCCCACCGCTCGGCTCTCTGAACCGGCCTTCCCCCAAGACGACAGCGGCGACCCGAAGGCCGCCGCTGTCACACGGGCAGAAAGGTCTTAGGCCTTCAAATGTCCCGAGACGTATTTATTCATCTCGAACATCGTTACTTGCTTCTTGCCGTCAAAAATCGCCTTGAGCGTATCGTCGGCATTGATCTTGGTCCTCTCCTTCTTGTCCTGAAGACCGTTCTTTTTGATGTAAACCCACAGCTTCGAGACAATCTCCGTGCGGGGAAGCGGCTTGGCGCCGACGACTGCCGCGAGTTTGTCATCCGGGGTCACCGGTTTGAGAAAAGCTGCGTTGGGTTTACGTTTCGTGGTTTTCTTGGTTGCTTTAGTTGCCATGGGTTGTTGCTAGCGAGCCACAACCTCTTGGCAACCCTTTTTTCTCCTCTCAAAAATGCTTCGGCACCCTGAAATTTCGAAACATCAAGACGACATTGATATTTTTTCCCAGTAGGCGTATAGTAATCAAGCGATGAATACTGTCCGTTGTCTGGCCGCCGGAATGTCAGTTTGCATCGCTTGCTTGACCACGGCACACGCGGATTCAAATTCAAGCTCCATGCCTGAGAGCAGTACCCGGGAGCCGAGCCTGTACGATCCCGATGCGCGGATCTCCGGCATGATCACGAAAAATGGAGCAACCCGGGCTCAACGCACCAACACCGAACAAGGGCAGACAACAAAAGCTCAGCAGGACGGAGACTGGCTTTTGCGTAACTACGAAGAGCAGTTGCGAGCGCACAATACCGATTCATCGAAAGATGGAACGACGAATCTTTACTACCAGATCCGCACCGACAAAAACCTGTCCAGGCTCGCAGGCCTTACCGCTTTTGACCCCACCAGTTCCGAGCAGATCATGGATCTCCATGTAGTCGATCCCGGTAAAAACGGGCTGACTTTACGCCCGGATCCAAATTCGCAGATAGACCCTCAAGCGGCTTCCAAAGTCTCACCTTTGGGCACCCAGCCGCTCTCCTGGGCTTCAAGCAACTTTGCCAGCCTGCAGAACAATTTTGCCGCTCCAACCGCAGGCAGCATGCAGCAATTCGCTCCGCAGGGAGACAGTTCCAGTTCCACGCCAGCAGCAGAGTATCCGTCCTATACGCGGCAGAATTTCAATCCGACAGCCCTGGATACTCCGGGCATGACTGCCGCGCAAAGTGATCCCGTGATGGATCGAAGCGCCTCCCCCCTCACTCTCGACCTCCTTCCGAATGAATCGCCCTCATCCTTCAAGACTCGTCAGGAAAACCTGACCCTACTCGATCCTCCCAAGGCCTCCAACATGGCCCAATTGGAAAAGCTGGAACTGTCCGCCATGAAAGCTCCTGGTCAATTTAAAACCGCCCCGCCTGTTCCCCTCAATCCGGCCTTACTGAAGGCCCAATACGATCCCCCTCCGGTTACGGCCCCGCCGACTTCCCCGATTCGCACGCCCATCGACGATCCGCGCGATATGACCTTTCGCTAATTCTGCCCCGGGAATGGAGGCGGAGACACCGACGAGTCCGAGATCGGAGCCGGTGCGCTTGGCTGAGTCGTTTGATTGGCGGTCAAAAATTGAGTCAGTTGATCGCCCCGCAAATCGGGCGGAATCAGGGTCACGTTCACCTTGCCCTCGAGCATCTTCTGGTTCTCCAGGATCTCGAACATCACTTCGGCCACTTCCTCATCCTGGGCGATGGTGTTGAGCGCACTGCCCACGATAAACGGACGCATCGCCGCAGCCTTGGCAAACTCAACCGCCGCCTGACGTTCCGCCGTACTCGTGATCAGGTTGACTTGATTGGTGCCATCCTGCCGGATGGCCGAAGTCACCTGGCGCAGACGGTTCACCACTTTCTCCTCGATCTGCTGAATCATGTTGGCATCGCGGAAATGGACTTTCCGCACGTAGACCGTGCCCAGGGAATAGCCCCATTCCTTCGACTTATCGCTCACCTCATCGCGCACCAGCGTGCTCATGGCATGGCGATCTTCCAGCATGCTGGAAAGCTTCATGTTGCTGAGATTGCGCACCGTGGCATTGCTGACATTGGCCCGCAACGAACCGCGCGGATCGGCATTCTTGAAAAGATAAGCCACCGGATCGCTGATCCACATTTCGTACCAGATGCCGATGCCCATCGGCGCGCCTTCTTCGGAATTGACCGGCGTTGCGCGCAGATATTCCTGGTCGAGCCGCAAATCGATCTCCTGCACCGTGCCGAGCAGATTGATGATCAGCGCCTTCAAGCCGAGCTGTCCCCAAAGGAAATGAAGTCCCGGTTCGTTGATCACCAGCTCCACCTTGCCAAAGAGAACGAAGACGATGGCCCGGCGCTCCTCGACGATCACGTAAAAGCCGAAGAACCGGAGAAAGCCCAGGAAAGTGGGCAAAAGAATAAAGCAGCCAATGAAAGTAAAGAACGTGGTCATGGCCATCGTCGCAAAGCTCGTTCCGAGAGAGTTCAGAGTGTCCATGGCTATTTCTTCATCTCCAGGATGATGTGGGAGGCCTTGGCGTAGAGCGCCAGCCGGATATTACGCAAATAAAGGGGCAAGGCGCTGGGGCCGTTCTTACGCAGTTCGGCCAGTTGCGCGGCGAGCCAGTTCAACGGCTCGACTTCCGCCTGCGCCTTCAGCGTTTCGATTTCCACCGCGCGCTTCGATTGCACGATGCGCTGGTCCGCCGATGCCTGGGCCACGCTGATGTCGGAGGAAACCTCATTATGCGCCGTGTTGATCGCCGCCAGGGCCGATTCGACCTGCTGCGGCGGATCGATGCTCGTGATGAGCGCCGCATCGAGCCGGATACCATACCGTGCCGCCGAGGTGGTGCATTCCGTGTCCATCTGTTCGTTGAGCGCACGCAGGTTCTTGCGCAAATCGTTGATCGAAATGCCCTGGACCGTCGTCGGCTCGACGCTGCTGCCTCCCGGCACCACCGACTCCGTCAGTACGGAACCAGCCGGTGCGTCAAAATTTGCGATTCGCTCGCGCAGAATGGAAACGAAGTAGCCCATGACATGGGCAATCGGGTTTTTCACCGCGAAGAGTGTTGCGTAGAGATTGCGCTCCGAAACCGTGTATCGCAGTTGCCCCATCAACCCCGTGTTCAACTGGTCCTTCGTCACCGCTTCGAGAACCTGGTTGTTATTATTCGCGCTCGGGCTTTCCGGATCGAACGCGATATTGAGCGTTTGCGTAGCCACCGTGATTTTGTAGACGCGCTGCCAGGGCAGCTTGAAATAAGGCCCACCCGCCCCAATAACCCGCAGTTGCGGGTAAGCATAGCGCTGCTTCTCCTCGTCGGTCAGCGCCTCGGCAATCGGGTCCTGCAGCGTCGTTCCGCCGATCCGCTCGGCCCGGCCAAAGGTGGTGATTACCGCCCGCTCGTTCTGGTCGACCGTGTAGATGCCGGTCAAAATGATCTTAACGACGAGATAGGCGAGAAACCCCAGAATAATTCCAAAAAAGATCTCGGGCATGACGGTGACTTAGCCCCCTGTTTCCTGGCCGACAAGCTTTATTCCCGGCGTACCAGCGACATTAAAAAGCCGGTCATCCCGAGCTTGTCGAGGGATCAGACGCATTCCCTAAGTTGCACTTGAGCCTGGTCAATAGCGAAAGCGTCCTGAGAGATCACGCCATCCGGGATTCATGGATTCAATGAGGGCAATCTTCTTTTCCCGACGCCACCCTTTCAATTGTTTTTCACGGGCAATTGCCTCCCGGGCCGTAGGATAAACCTCGTAAAAGACCAGCCTATCCAGATTGTATCGTGTGGAAAATTTCGAGGAACGTTCTTCCGTATGTTGCCAAAACCGGCTCGAAAGATTGTTGGTCACTCCAATGTAAAGGACGTTGGCCGTATTCGTGAGAATATAGACGAAATAATCTCTCATGACATCGTAACGTGGCCATGCGTCTGATCCCTCGACAAGCTCGGGATGACGGAATTTTAAAAACGCACACTAGACCTTGCCCCACACGGCGACGGTGTCGGCGGCGAAGATTTTTTCCAACGCTTCGCGGGCACTGGCTTCGGTCAGCTGAAAAATCTCGGTGACGTGGCCTGACCCATCGGTTGAGCCAGCGAGCTCCTCCAACCGCGCGGAAGGAAAGCCCTCCACGACCAAATGCAAAATGCGATGTGCTGCGGGTGTTTCACTCATAAACGGATCAGGTAATCGTTGGATCGAATCAGTTCCGCCGTTTTCGCACTGGAAATGACTTCATATTTCCAGGGGGAACCCTCCAGTGCCGTCAAATCGGTGAAGGAGTCTTCCATGTAAATCGGGCGCGGCGCTTCGGCCACCAGCGGCAGGTAACGGACAAAATTATCTTCATCGATTAATTCGTCCGCATACTCCTGAAGACTGTAACCGGCCACCGGTCCGCGCAGGAGCAGCGTGACGTCCGTTTTTTTCCAGACCCCGATGCCCGCCGCAATCCGAATGGCCTCCGCCGGACGCGGGCTGGTGCGCGGATCGGTTTCGATTATGACGAGAGTTTTGGGGAGGGACATAGGGCGAGAACCTTAAAATGAAACGAATCGATCCGTGCTGCCCACCACATCGGCCAACACGGTCAGCCCGGACCACGCCGCCGATTCGTCCACAGCGATATGCCGCCGATGCGCCCCGTAGGCGCAGCCGAAGAGACTCGCCCCGCGTTCCTTGAGCGCCTGTATTTCCGGGGCCGCCACGGCGTGCACGCCGTCATCCACGCAATAAAGGTAGACCCGCACTCCCGCGTCGAGCGCCGCATTCATCAACGCGAGCGCCGGGCGAAAATTCGGATGGGCCGGCGCGATCGTCAGGAGGACGCCCAGTTTTTTCCCAGTCAGCTCAGCCACGGGTGGACGCTTTCGGCTTGGTCTTCGGCTTGGTCTTCGGCTTTGCCTTGGTTTTCAACTTCGTCCCAGCTTTTGGCTTGGTCTTTGCCTTGGCCTTGGTCACCGATTTTAAAGGCTGAAGGACGAGTCCCTCCGGCACCAGCATCACCGGGATACCATCCCGGATGGGATAGGCGATGGCACGGTCCGCGCGAATGAGTGCGCCTTCCACCGGTTGCTTCACGTCCATCCCGCCCGCCGTCCGCACTTTTCCGCTGCGAATGGATTCGTTCAGCAGGATTATTTCCCCGGACGTTGCCAGGGCGATATCCTGGTGAGTTTCGGGACAAACCAACAAGGCAAGGAGTTCGGGGTCGAGCATGGCTCTCCACAATATGGGCTTGCCCGGTGGGAAGCAAGAGGTCCTGCGCAGCGTCTCTCTTGAGTTGCTTATCGGGCAAAAATCGGCTCAATTAATAAAATCGTGACTTATAAATCACTCCTCCTCTTCGGCGCTCCGGGATCTGGCAAAGGCACTCAGGGCAAAATTCTCGGCACCATCCCCGGCTTTTATCACTGCGCCTGCGGGGACGTTTTTCGGACCGTCGATGTCCGCTCCGATTTCGGCAAGGCCTTTCTCGATTATTCCAGTAAAGGTCAACTTGTGCCGGACGACATCAGCATCGGCCTCTGGTCGGCCCATATCGAGTCCAAGGAACGGGCGGGCCGGTTCAAACCTGAAATCGATTTCCTCGTCCTGGACGGCATTCCGCGCAATATCAATCAGGCCAAGATCCTCAGCACCAAGCTCGATGTGCGCCGGGTCTTTCATCTCACCTGTTCCGATAGAACCAAGATTTATGATCGGCTCAAGCGTCGCGCCCTGAAGGAAAACCGGCTCGACGACATCAATGAGGAAGTCATCAAGCGCCGCCTGCAAACCTACGAACAGGAAACCAAACCGGTGCTCGACTTTTACGGCCCAAAAATCACCACTCACGTCAATGCCGACCAGTGGCCCTACCAAGTCCTGCGGGACATCCTCCACGATGTCGAAGCTCAGATCACCTAGATCGAGACGGATAAAAATTATTCAGGTCATTTTCCATTGCCTCCGGGCAAGTAACAGAGCAACGTCAATTCCATGCGCGCCTTTTTTCTCGGCACCGCTGACGGTCATACCAGCGCCCGCCGCGAACATTCCGGCATTCTGATTCAAACCGACGAGACCACCCTGCTGCTCGATTGCGGCGCCTCGGTTGCCCGGTTCCTGCTCCAAAAGAAGTTCCAACCCGATGTCCCGGAGGTTCTCTGGATCAGCCACATGCACAGCGACCATAACGGCCAGTTCTCCTCGCTGATCCAATCCCTCTGGCTGCGGGCCCGGCGCGCGCCGCTGCATATCTTCGGCCCCGGAGAAGTCATGCGGGCCATGCAGGACTGGCTGGAGAAATGTCTGCTCTTCCCCGAACTCATCGGCTTTCCCATCCATTGGCACGACATCAAGCCCGGTAAACCTCACACGCACGGCCCCTTCACCTTCACCGCCTTTGCCACTCAGCACCTCAATAGTCTCGCGAGTTACTTTAAGAAGGCTTACCCCAACACCTGTTTCGATTGTTACGGCCTGCTACTCGAATACGAAGGCCATCGTTACGTTTATTCCGCTGACCTGGCCCATCCCCGGGAACTAATCCCCGCCCTCAAGCAGGGGAAAGTCACTTCCCTGCTCTGCGAGCTCACCCATTTCCCAGAACGAGAACTTTTTAGTGAAGTGGCCAAATATCCGGTCCAGTCAGTCTGGATCACCCATTACCCCGATCACTTGGTACGCCGGGAAGCCGAACTCAAATCGATTGCCCGTGAAGAAAAATTTCGCGGAGAAGTCCATTTAATGCACGATAAAGTTGCGCATGAAATTTGATGGCGTTTATTATTAATTACTTCTAAAGCTGGAGTACCACATGCCTGAATCACTGTCCAAGCCTACATTGCCAACTTTCAGTTGGATTGGTCACCTCAAGGACGATGACCGGGAATTACTCAGCTCTTACGGTGAGTTTTACCCCGGCCACCCCGGAAATATCGTTATTCAGGAAGGAGTCCTGCAGACGGAAGTATTTGTCGTCATTAGCGGACTCCTTGAAGTCCGCGCCAAGCAAAGTGACGGTTCTGAAGTCCTTCTGGCGCATGTCGGCCCAGGCGAAACCCTCGGCGAAATCAGCCTCTTTACTCCCGGCCCCGCCACAGCCACCGTTACGGCAGTCCAATTCAGCCAGCTCTGGCGCATTGCCGATGCCGACCTGATCCTTTTCATGGAGGAAAACCCCGGTGCAGGGAATGTTCTTCTGCGCACCCTGGCCACCATTCTCGCCCAGCGCCTGCGGCAGGTTGATCCCAAGTCTTTCGGCTTGAGCACCTATGCCGTGGTCGATTCCCCCGACCTGGAAAAAGAACCGGCGCACGAGCCTCCGGCGATCCCCAAGACTCCGCCTTCTCCTCCTGCCAAGGTAAAACATGCTGCGGAAACTCTCAGTGCAGGCCCGGACGCATCCGGCGCCAAAGGGAAAAAGTCATCCTCGAAAACCCAGCCGCTGCCCGATCCCGACGAACTCGAGCCGCTCTAGAAACCTCTGCAAACTTACTTTTTTCACTATCCGTCATTTTGATCCCAGTCGCGGCAGTAGGCCGCGCCCTGAGCGAAGTCGAATGGGTTTGTCGAAGGATGACCGATTTCGGATCTGAATGCCCTAAGGCATTCTGGTCAACTCTGTCGATGCCCCTCGAATTAAGGTTGCCGACCTAGTTTCGGTCGTTATTTTGAGTGACCCGCCATTTGGCGGTTTGTTTTAATCCTTACCTGCTATTTTTTATGCCTCAAACTGCTGATATCGCCCTCATTGGTCTGGCCGTCATGGGCCAGAATATCGTCCTCAACATGAATGACCACGGCTACGTCGTGGCCGTCTATAATCGCACCGTCAGCAAGGTGGATGAATTCATGGCCAACGAAGCCAAGGGTACGAAAGTCATCGGCGCCAAAAGCCTGCAGGAACTCGTCAGCCATCTCAAAAAACCGCGCCGCATCATGCTGTTGGTCAAGGCCGGCGCACCCGTGGACGAATTCATCAATCTTCTCCTACCCCTGCTCGAACCGGGCGATATCATCATCGACGGCGGCAATTCCTTCTACGAAGACTCCACCCGTCGTTACAATGATCTCAAGGAAAAGGGGATCCTCTTTGTCGGCTCCGGCGTTTCCGGCGGCGAAGAAGGCGCGCGGCACGGTCCGTCCCTCATGCCCGGAGGCAACCCCGCTGCGTGGCCTCACCTCAAAGCCATCTTCCAATCCATTGCCGCCAAGGTGGACAACGGTGTCCCCTGTTGCGACTGGGTGGGCGAAAGCGGCGCGGGCCACTTCGTCAAGATGGTCCACAACGGCATCGAGTACGGCGACATGCAGCTCATCTGCGAAGCCTATCATCTCCTCTCCTCCGGCCTTGGCCTAAACCATCAGCAACTGGCCGATACCTTCACCGAGTGGAACAAGAGCGAACTCGATTCCTACCTGATCGAAATCACTTCCAACATTCTCAAATTCAAGGACACCGACGGAGGCCCTCTCGTCGATAAAATCCTCGACGCCGCCGGGCAAAAGGGCACCGGCAAATGGACCGTCCTGTCGGGTCTCGACAACGCCGCGCCCGTCACCCTCATCGCCGAAGCGGTCTTCGCGCGCATCATTTCCTCGCTCAAGGAAGAACGGGTGGCCGCCTCTTCCGTGCTTGCCGGGCCAACCGATGCCAAATTCACCGGCAACGCTCAGCAAACCATCGAGGACATCCGGCAGGCGCTCTACGCCTCCAAGATCATCTCCTACGCCCAAGGCTACATGCTCATGCGCCGCGTCTCCGATCAGTATAAGTGGAACCTCAACTACGGCGCCATTGCGCTCATGTGGCGCGGCGGCTGCATCATCCGCAGCCGGTTCCTGGGCGACATCAAGGCCGCGTTCGACCGCAACCCCAACCTCACTAACCTGGTGCTCGATAACTTCTTTACCGAAGCGCTCAAGAAAGCCCAGGGCGGCTGGCGGCGCACGGTGGCTCTTGGCGCGACCCTCGGCATCCCCACTACCACTTTCTCCAACGCCCTCGCCTTCTACGATTCCTACCGTTCGGCCCGATTGCCCGCCAATCTGCTCCAGGCCCAGCGCGACTACTTCGGCGCCCATACCTACGAGCGCACCGACAAGCCGCGCGGCGAGTTTTTCCACTCCAACTGGACGGGACAGGGCGGTACCACGGCCTCCACCACCTACAACGCCTGATATCAGGTTAAAAGGAAAAGGTAAAAAGACCGAAGAAAACCTACTCTCGCTGTTTTTCACTTTTTCCTTTCTCCTTTTCCCCTTTACCTTATCTCACCATGTCCATCGCCATTCTTAATCCCGCCTGCCCGCCGATGATCTCCAACGCGCCCACGCGCGTCCCGCCGACGGCGGCCGTTATCTTCGGGGCCACCGGCGATCTCACTCACCGCAAAATCATTCCGGCGTTCTACCATCTGGCAAAAAACAATCTGCTGCCCGATGACTTCGCCATTATCGGTTTTGCCCGCCGCCCGAAAAGCGACGATGAGTTTCGCAAGGACTTGGACGAAGCCCTGCAGAAATTCTCCCACACCAAACCGGTGGACAAGGCCATTTGGCAAAAACTCCTCGCCCATATCTATTACTTTCAGGGTGAACTCGACGATCCCCAGGCCTACAAACGTCTCGCGGAAAAACTGAAAACGCTACCCGAGAGCCCCAAGATCGGCGAAAATTATCTCTTCTACCTGGCCACCTCCCCCAACTACTTCGGCCCTTGCGCGCAAAACCTCGCCGCAGCCGGGCTCGCCAGCAAACCCGACGGCACCCGCCACCGCCTCATTGTCGAAAAGCCCTTCGGCGAAGACCTCAAGAGCGCACAGGAACTCAACCGCACCATCCAGGGCGCTTTCGCGGAAAAAGACATCTTCCGCATCGACCATTATCTCGGCAAGGAAACCGTCCAGAACCTGATCTACTTCCGGTTCGCCAACGCGATTTACGAGCCGCTCTGGAACCGGCGTTACATCGACCACGTCCAAATCACGGTCGCCGAACAGGTCGGCGTCGAAGCCCGCGGCGGCTACTACGATCAGGCTGGTGCCGCGCGCGACATGCTGCAAAACCATCTCTTCCAGCTCTTCACCCTGACAGCCATGGAGCCGCCCGCCTCGCTCGATGCCGAATCGATCCGCGACGAGAAAGTCAAAGTTCTCCGCTCCATCGCCACGCCTTCACTCGACTTCCTGCAAAAAAATGTCGTCCGCGCACAGTACGGCGGCGGCTTCATCGGCGGCAAGGCCATCCCGGCCTATCGCCAGGAGGAAAAAGTCGCGCACGACTCACTCACCGAAACTTTTGTCGCCGCCCGCTTCGAAGTCGATAACTGGCGCTGGAGCGGCGTTCCCTTTTATCTGCGCACCGGCAAGGCCCTTGCCGTTGCCTTCACCGAGATCAACATCGTCTTCAAGCGCCCGCCCAGCGTCCTCTTCGCCGCTTCGGGAGACGACCGCCTGCGCCGCAATTCCCTGCGCATTCGCATCCAGCCCAACGAAGGCATCGGCCTCAACTTCAACGCAAAGATACCCGGCAAGGCCGAAGCGGAACTGGTGGAAATGGACTTCCTCTACAAAAGCGGCTTTGACCATTACCTGCCCGAAGCCTACGAACGCCTGCTCGTCGACGCGCTCATCGGGGAATCGACTCTCTTCACCCGTTCCGATGAAGTCGAACAGGCCTGGCGTCTGGTCGATTCCGTCAAAGACATGTGGACCAAGCAACAGGTGCGCGATCTGCCTCTCTACGCCTGTGGCTCCATGGGGCCGGTCGAATCCGACCTGCTCCTGGAACGAGAAGGCCGTCATTGGATTCGCCCGAAGGAAATTACCGCGTGAGGAAAAACTCCATCAGGATGAGTCGGGACAGCTCCAGCTTCGGCTGGCTTGCCCTCGCCCTCCTGTTGCTGAGTCCCACCGTTTCCCTGCGCGCGCAGGACGATGCCACACAAGTCGTGGACAGCGATGCCTCGCCTTATCACCAGGCGCTCCTCAACTACAAAAGCGGCCACTACGATGCCGCACTTACCGCCATCAACGCTGCGGAACAGGCCAAGCCTGGCGATCCCGCCACGGAAATTCTCAAAGCGCGTATCCTGACCGAACAGCATGACTTTGCCAGCGCAGCGAAGGTGTTGGAACACCTCAATAGCAAACCGGGCCTGACTCCCGTCCAGGATGAAGCACGAACCCTCGCTTTTGGCGACCTGATGTTACGCCAGCGCCGCTTCGATGAAGCCGCCAAGTTTTATGAATCCCTTTTGGCCAACAAGCCCGGCGATCCCGATCTCATTCTCAAACTGGTTTACACCCGGGTCAGCACCTCCGACTTTATTACCGCAGGCAAATATGCGAGCCAATTGAAGCCATTCGATCCCGCCTTGGACCCGCTCGACGCCAAACATCCCGGCAATCCTTCCTACTACTTTGCCAAAGCAGCCCTGGCCCAGGCCACCGGCAAATCCCAGGAAGCCGAGAACGACATCCAAACCGTCCGCACTCTCTACGGCATCACCATCGCCAATCGCTACCTCAAAACCTTCTACGAAGTTTTTGCGACCGAGCAAAGCCCTGCCGCTCGTGCGGAGCCTCCCGACACCAATACCGCACCGGCCAGTCCCAAGCCGTAGTGCACTCCGCGCAAATTTCTCACTATTTCTTCTTGGCCTTGGTTTCGCGCAGCTCTCTTTCGTGCACCCGCTGCATAGCCTCGCTGGCGTGAGCTAATTGCGTGAAGGGCAAGTCGGGAAGCCCCCTGCACGTCACCATAAAAAATTCCTCGAATTCTTCCAGCGTCACTTCTTCCTTGAGCCGCGCCTCGAAAATCGTCTGGGTGGTTGCCTGTTCAATCCACGGCACCTGGTCCAAAAACGGATTGCCGCTGTAACCCAACCCCAGTTCCTTGGCCAGGGTATTGGCGCACGCGACCACGTGTACGAGAATGTTAATTTCGTCATCGCGGGTCGGGGTAATCATGGAAGCGAGCAGATTCAGTTTGCTCGATTTCATCAAGGCCGGGTAGCAACTCTCCGGGTCTTCGTGAAAACATGCCACGTACCTCACCGGGCGTTGAAACTTGTTCCGCAGCAGCCATTCCTGCCCCATCTGGATATGGTCCACACCAAAATATTGCTGCTCCACCTGGGTCAGCGGCAAATTCTGTTCATAAGCGTGCAGCCAAACGCCGATCGTCTTCGCCGGGTAAAGCTCCGCCATTACCAGCTTTCCGATATCGTGCACCACGCCGCAAAGGTACTCCATGCCCGTGGCAGGCAAGCCCAGCATATCGACGATAAACTCAGCCAACAAACCCGTGTACACTTGGTGCTGCCATAATCCGTGCCAGTTGAGCGGCCTCTCACCCTGCCAGGGTCGGTACAGAGAAATGGCCGTGAGCGCAACGTTGCGCGAACGTTCCAGCCCAACCAATTCGATTCTTTCCGCGTCGCTCTGGGGCCGCGCGTCCGAGGCATTGGCCATGAAGGTGCTCAAGACTTCCAGCGTCTGCTTGTAACTGGGCACGAGCAACAATGCCTCGATCAGGGATCGTAAATCCTCGGCAGACCCCTTTTGCATGGCCCGCAAATCACCGGCCATTTCGTTGAGATGAAGCACATTCCAACGCGTATCCAGGGTGTGGTAAACTTCCTGCGCGTCGTAGCAATCCTGCAACGTAAAGAGGTGATCTCCCTGCGTCACCATGTCGTCCGGCACCAGGTCAAAAAGGCTTTCCGGCGGACCTTCCGTGCGCGGCAAGGCGCGCCGCTCCACTGTCTCCACGATCGAAAGCATTTTTTTTCCGTATTGGTAATGCGTGATGTTGTCCAGCGCAGAGGAGATTTCTTGATAATTTTGGAATCGGTCTGACGCTTTTTTTTCCATCATCTTGCGCATCAGGCCGCACCATCCCTGCGGAATCTCGTGCCGGTGCAGTATCTCCATCGGAAATGGGTTATAAACGTGGGCCCGGCAAACCTCCTCCGTCGTCGCGCCCGGATACGGGAACTCACCCGTCATCAGGTGAAACAAACTCGCGCCGAGACAATACATGTCGGTGCGCAGATCGGGCTTTTCCTGCAGGACGTGTTCCGGTGATGCGTAAGCCGGCGTCCCCTGCAATTCATCGTTGCGCGTTCCGCTGGCAACTTCGGTCATTTTTCGGGCCAGCCCAAAATCGGTCAACATGACCACGTTGTCCGCATCGACCATGAAGTTGGCCGGCTTGACGTCCAAGTGAATGATGTTGGACCGCGACGCGTATTCCAGGGCCGCCACCGCCTGCCTCATGAACCACATCGCATTCTCCACGTTGAAAATGCGCCCCGCCAAAATCCAGTCCTCCAACGTCTGCCCCTCGATATAACCCATCGCGAGGTAAGGCACGCCCTGCTCCTCTCCCGCCGAATAAAGCGGAACGATATTGGTATGGCGCAACCCCGCGATCGCCCGGGCTTCCTCCAAAAAGTTCGCCATCACCTCGGGGCTGCTCATGTTCGTGCGATGCATGATCTTGATCGCCACGTAACGCTCGAGCGTCGGCTCGATTGCCTTGAACACTTCGCTCATCCCGCCTTCACCCAATTTCTCCAAAACAAGATACGGGCCCACACGTGAGCCGGCAGCGAAAAGTTGGTGACTCGAATCCATAGTCATAGAACTCACGTTCTACCCCTCACCAGCGTAAGTTCCTCCACGCAAAAGGCAACCATGCGTCACAGCAATTATGACCCCTTTCAGGAACCCTGGTTTTCCACCAATATCATCAAGTTGCATAGGGTTCTCCAAAATTGAACGGCAAAAAATCATCCCAATTCGGCGTGACCCATCTCAACTTTTCGGACAACCTCTGCCCCATGCCCGGCTTGCTCAGCGAACTCGACCTCACCAAGCAAATCGACGATAAATCCGACTATCGAGAGCGGGTCCACGACCTCCAGCTCAACCTGCTCCACTTTCAGCGCAAAATTCTTGATAGCAAACGCAGCGTAATCCTTGTCTTTGAAGGTCCCGACGCAGCGGGCAAAGGCGGCGTCATCAAGCGCATCACCGAAAAGCTCGATCCCCGCCTGATCCGCGTCTACTCCATCGTCAAGCCGACCGAAGAAGAATACCGTCACCACTATCTCTGGCGTTTCTGGAAGAAAACACCCGTGCAGGGCGAAATTGCCGTCTTCGACCGCTCCTGGTACGGACGCGTCTTGGTCGAACGCGTCGAGGGCTTCTGCACGGAAAAGGACTGGCGTCGCGCTTACGGTGAAATCAACGCCATGGAAAAAACCCTGGTCGATGGCGGGGCTGTCTTCCTCAAATTCTACCTCCACATCAGCAAGGAGGAACAGCTGCGCCGTTTCGAGCAACGGGCCGCCGATCCTTACAAGCATTGGAAAATCAGCGCCGAGGATTGGCGCAACCGCCGTAAATGGAAGGAACACATCGAAGCCGCCGAGGAAATGTTCGCCCAGACTTCGACCAAGATCGCGCCCTGGAATCTTATCGAAGGTGAATTCAAGTGGTACACTCGCCTCAAAGTCCTCAAGGCCATCGTCAAGAAATTCACCCAGGAATTCGGGGATTAGCCTTCATTTTATGATCCCCTCGTCCCTTGGGAAAACCCCGTTGCCCGCCCAGCCCCTCACCACCGTCCCACTCGAAGTCTACTACTTCGACACCGACGCCGGAGGCGTTGTCCACAATATCGCCTATCTTCGCATGGTCGAAATTGCACGTTCGCATCTTGCCGCCAGTCTCGGTTGGTCGCTGGAGGAAATGAACCGCACCGGCCTTGTCCCGGTCGTCGCGCGGACCGAAATCGATTATCTCAAGCCAGCCCGCCTCGGCGACAGCCTGATTGTCTCCGCTGAACTTACCGGCTTGGAAAAAATCCGTTTCTTTCTCCGCTTTGAAATCACTTCCGCCACGCAGCCGAACGTCACCTACGTTCGCTGCACGCAAACCATGGTCCCCGTCCAACTGCCCGGCGGCCGCCCCCAACGCGTGCCTGCCGCCTGGCGCGAGGCCTACCCGCAACTGCTCAATGAAAAGGGTGACAGCGAAAAATAAAACCGGAATGACGGTCCTGGTATCGTTTGAGTTTTCCGGAAAAGATTCCCGAATTAGAAGTCGGTCATCCTGAGCGGAGCCAAGCGAAGTCGAAGGACCAGTTCCCAGAGGATAAGCGCGGAATCAATGGAAGCTGATCCCTCGACAAGCTCGGGATGACGGATCGTTTTAAAAGAGACTTTTTTGCAGAAGTTTTAAACTGCACCCTACCGGGATTACCCCCTGCCTCTCGTTTTCCCTTTTGCCTTTTACCCTTAACCCTTTACCTTTCTGCCATGGCCCTAGATGACATTCTCCTCGAAGCGGAAGAAAAGATGATCAAAAGCACGGAAGTGATCCAAACCGAGTTCGCCGGTGTCCGCACCGGCAAGGCATCGCCCGATCTTGTCACCAACCTCATGGTCGAATCCTACGGCACCCACATGCGCCTCAAGGAACTCGCCGCCGTCACGACGCCCGATTCGCGGCTCATTCAGATCCAGCCCTGGGACGTCGGTAATGTCGAAGCCATCCGCAAGGCGTTGGAGGAATCGAAACTCGGCATCTCTCCCCAGATCGACGGCAAAATCATTCGCCTCCCCATTCCGCCTCTTTCCGAAGAGCGCCGCCAGGACCTCGTCAAAACCGTGCGCAAGATGGCCGAGGAAGGTCGCGTCAGCATCCGCGCCAACCGCCGCCACGCCATCGACGAACTGAAAAAAATCCAGAAATCAGGTGAGATCACCGAAGACCAGCTCGCCGACGCCGAAAAGGAAGTCCAGAAACTCACCGACCAGTATGTCGGTGAAATTGAAAAGGCGGTCACGTCCAAGGAAGCTGAGTTGATGAAAGTTTGATGCCTTCAAGGCACGTATCCCTTCATGACCGAATATCCCCCGGCCTTCACCGAACTGGTTGAAGCGCTTCGCCAACTTCCCTCCGTCGGCCCCCGTAGCGCCGAGCGCCATGCCCTCTTTCTGCTTCAGGCCAGCCCCGTAATCAGCGAACGACTCGCCTCCGCGCTCACCCAGGCCCGCGCCGAAATTCATCCCTGCCG
>Ga0307511_10000127_pt1 | contig 69525 bp, 63 predicted proteins | sample 13_EM_MG_FD_200266 | JGI IMG/M metagenome (GOLD analysis project Ga0307511, IMG submission 200266) | Populus trichocarpa ectomycorrhiza microbial communities from riparian zone in the Pacific Northwest, United States - 13_EM | ecosystem: Host-associated > Plants > Roots > Unclassified | place... | reverse complement strand
ACCCGTATAACGAGGAAACGCTGGCGCGCGCGATCCGCACTGGTATCGGGGCTGATGGCCAGCCACTCAGTTACCTGATGCCGCATTTTCAACTCAACGATGCCGAGATGGCGGCGCTCATCGGCTATCTGAAGCAGCTCTCGCCGGCGGCCGTACCTGGGGTGAGCGCATCCGTGCTGCATTTCGCGACCATCATCACGCCCGATGCGGATCCCGTGGAGCGCGCAGGTGTGCTGCAGGTACTCACGAAGTTCTTTGATGACAAGAACCGTTACACCCGGGCGGAGAGTCCGCGCCTGCATTCCTCCCGGCGCATGATGTTCAAGGTCAACCGGCGCTGGGAGCTGCACGTCTGGCAGCTCACCGGCGCTCCCGCGACCTGGGAGACCCAGCTGCGGGCAAAACTGGCGGCCGAACCGGTGTTTGCGGTGATCTCCGGTGTCGGTGGACGCACGTGGGAACCCGTCCAGCGTTTCTGCGAGGCTGAGGAGCTGCCCTGCCTGTTCCCGAATGTAGATCTGCCCGTGGACCGGGAGAGCGACTTCGACAGCCTGTATCTTTCGAAAGGGGTGTTGCTCGAGGCGCAGTTGATCGCGCATGAGCTGCGCGCGCAGCAGAACAAAACGCCCATCTCCCACGTTGTGCAAATCTTCAGATCTCAGGATGTGGGCAAGGACGCCGCGAAGGTGTTGCGCGCGGCGTTGCGCGATCACGGGATACCGGTTGTCGACAAGAGAATCTCCGCCGGAACATCGCGCCATGAGCTCAGCACCCTGTTGGCGGAGTCTGCACCGGGGGATGTCCTCGTACTGTGGCTGCGTCCAAACGATTTGGCCGCGCTCGGAAGCCCACCCGCGCACGTGCCGCTCGTATACGTGTCAGGACGGATGGGTGGATTGGAGCATGCGCCCCTGTCCGCTGATTGGCGTGATATTGCACACGTTGCCTATCCATTCAATCTGCCGGAGCGTCGGCGCGTGCAGGTGGACTATCCCCTGGGTTGGTTCCGCATGCGGCAGATCCCGGTGGTGGCGGAGCAGGCCCAGGCAGATACCTATCTCGTCTGCGCAATCGTTTCGGATGCCATCAATCACATGGTGGACACGTTCGTGCGCGACTACCTGGTGGAGCGCATCGAGGGGATGCTCGAACATCGAATCATTACAGGCTATTACCCGCGGCTTGCGCTCGCACCCAGCCAGCGATTCGCTTCTAAAGGGGGATACATAGTGCGCTTTCGCGACCGGCAAGGCAGCAGTGTGGCACCCGAGAGCGAATGGCTTGTGCCTTAGCGCCTCGGCGCCACCGGCGCGGCGGCGGGACAATCGCCCTGGCGAGTTGCAACGATGGTTGAATGCGTGGCCTCGTGTGAAACAAACGCCTCACTCTCGTTGAGATAGCTCTCCTCGCTGTTCACCGTAATGACATCGCGCATCGCCAGAATCGCGCCGTCCGGCGCCGAGCAGCGCCACGTCGCCTCGTAACGCTGCCCCTTCTGCTTCAACGGGCTGAAGACACACCCTCTTTGCTTCAGCTGCGCGAGTTTCTGCTTGAATTCCGCACTCGGATCGCTGCACTTGCGGATGGTCGCCGTCTGCGGCTTGCCGCCTCCGCTGCTGATCTGGGTTCTGCGGTACTCCCACAGGCCCGGCCGGAAGGCCGGCAACCCGAGGCTTGGGTTACCCGCCGCTACGCCGGATTGTGCACCTGCAGCAGGCCCGGTTGGGTCTGCACCATACCCGGGACCCATGTACATCAGTGCAACGAGTCCCAACACGCTCGCGCAGCTATGGCGAGGTAACATTTTGAATGCCTCGGTACTACACCAGCGCGTAGTATCGCGCGAATAACACGAGCAAACGAGCCAATTCCTCGCCCGCCAGAGTGTGACACGGGTCTCACACCGGGCGCCCGTTCGCGCTGCGCTTGCGGATGCAGTCGCTAGTGCCGCGAAGCACGAATCGTCAAGAATCGGGGTCAAAGTTTCGACCTATTCGGACCGTAAAGCCATCCGGTTCAGGGGGCAGGTGCATGCGCGCTTCTGGTTTGCTGTTGCTCGTGTTTCTCTTGTGCCCGCCGCTGGGGCGTGCCGATCCGCTGCGCTACGAGTTCCTGCTGCTTCCTAGCGCCAGTGCCGTCGGCACCTTCGATCGCGGCGCCGAAAACACCCAGATCCACGACGAGGTCGTGCAGGCCGACCTGCTCCTCACCCTCCAGAAAGGCCCTCTCAAGCTGTTCGGCGAATACCTGGCCTCGGACCACGAAGGGGACTTGGAACGCTTGCAGCTCGGCTGGCAGGTCTCGGATGACACTGTGCTGTGGATTGGCCGCTTCCATCAGCCCACCAGCGTCTGGAACCACGATCATCACCACGGCCAGTACCTGCAGACTTCCATCACGCGGCCGGCCATCGACGAATGGGAGGACCTCGGAGGTGTACTGCCTCAACACTTCACCGGCGCGTTGCTCGAGTCGGGCGCAACGGTGTTCAAATCCTGGAGGCTGCGAACCGCGCTGGGCGGCGGCATCGCTCCCCAGCTCACTTCCGAGGGCATGGAGCCCTTCGATCTGCTGCGTCCGGATTCGCATCGCCATCAAATGGGATATCAGGCCCGCGCCTCACTGCACCCGAGCGAATTCAGCGAGACGGGAGTGGGTATCGTCTTTGCCAACGACGAGATCACCGCGGTCGATCCGCACTCACCCGAGGCGCTCGGCTTCGATCACGTCGAGGTCAGGTTGGCCGGTATGTTCGCCAACTACGCCGGCGCGACATGGAAGATCAATTCCACGATCTACAACGTTGACACCCGGCTCTACTACACGGGCTCCCGGAGAAACGACAGCTTCATCGTGGGTTACGTCCAGGCGGAGCGCCGCCTCCCTCGCAATCTGACCGGGTATGTCCGCTGGGAAGACTCGGCAGGTGCGGGAAGCTCGCCCTACCTGCACCTGTTCGAGCGATTCGCAAGATCCCGGCGCGTCGCCGGACTGCGTTGGGATTTCCTGGAGCACCAGGCCCTGAGCGTGCAGTTCGCCAATTCGCTCACGCTCGACGGGCACTATAACGATATCCGGCTCCAATGGAGTGCGGCGTTCTTTTGAACATGCGACGCGCACTGCAACTTTTCATCCTGCTGTGCCTGGCGGCCCAGGCGTGTGCGGCGTCACACACCCTGGTGCTGGTGGTACCCGTGGACAGCAAGGTTTCCGACCTCGACTCGTTGACCGTGCGCAAGCTGTTCCTCGGCCTGCCAGTGTTGGTAGACGGCAGCCTGCTGCATCCTGTGCGAAACCGCAGCGATGCGGAGCTCGACCCGATCTTCCTGCAGCAGATCGTCGCCATGTCTCAGTCCGCGTATGACCGACAGATCCTCAACGGAGTGAACCGGCAGGGCTGGCTGCGCCCGGTGGAGGTCAGCACGACGAGCCGTGTGCTCGACACACTGTATGCTGATCCCAATACCGTTACGTTCATGTGGCTGCATGAAGTGGCCCATAACCCCAAAGTGCGTGTCATCAGGGTGTTATGGGGCGACTGATCAACACGTTGCGCCTGCGGCTGATGAGCGTCGTGCTGGTGATCCACGCGGCGCTGGTACCTTTGCTCTATCTCGGTGTCACCGCGATCGTAACGGATGGTTACGCCGAACTGTTTGTGAATCCGGCCCGCTCCTACAGCCAGCTCGTTGCGGACGAGCTGGAGGCGGGCGGTGCTGATGACTTCGAACGGCGTGCTGCCGAGCGGCTCGACAGCGTGCTGCTGACCGGCCAAGTCGTATTCGCCGAGATCATAGACGACAAACGCCGCATTCACGGCTCGCTGCCATCGTTGACGGCGCCGGTGGACCCGCCCGACGATTTCCAATTCGGGGCCCACGGAGACGAGGTCTACTACATCTCTCATACCGTCAAGCGTCCTGACAGATCGATTGTCCTGCGGCTCGGATTCGACGAGAGCCCTACGCTCGCGCAGATCAGGGAGGCCAAGCAGAGGGTGTTGATTGCCATCCTCGCCTTTACGGCAGCCTCGATCGCCGTCGCCGTGTGGTTATCCGCAGTAATTGCCCGCCCGATGGTGCGGTTGCAGGAAGCGGCAAAGCGTGTTGCCCGCGGCGACTTTCGTGTCCAACTCACGATGAGCAGCTCCATCCGCGAAGTCCAGGAACTAAACCATCACCTCGAACATATGAGGCAGAAGCTGGTGGGAACCAACGAGCGGCTGGAGCGCGAGATGGGCGAGCGTGAAGTCTCGGAAGCGAAGCGGCTCGATCTGGAGCGCCGCCTGCTTCATCGGGAGCGGATCGCGACAATCGGCACCCTGGCCGGCGGCATCGCTCACGAGTTCAACAACATCATGACACCGATATTGCTGTATTCGCAGGTGGCGTTGCAGGACGCGCCCGCGGGCAGCGCGCTGGCCACCGATCTGACGCGAATCGTCGCGGCAGCCCATCGGGCCCGCCGCCTCGTCACTGGAGTCCTCACCTTCAGCCGTCAAATGGACCTTCAGCAGCCTGCAGTGTTCGCGTTGCGCCCGACCATCGAGGAGGCCCTCGGACTGCTGCGCGCCATCGTGCCAGCCAATATCGAAATCGCCTTCGAGTCGCAGGACGATGACGTCGCCGTGGTCGGCGATCCGAGCCTGCTGCACCAGGTGGTGATCAATCTATGCACCAACGCGTACCAGGCCATGAGCCCGTCCGGCGGCCGCATTGCAGTCAAACTCAGCGCCGTCAGAAATCCCCCAAAGAGTCAGCTACCCCCCGGGCACTATGTGTTGTTGGAGGTGAACGACACGGGACACGGGATGGAGGAGTCTGTGCTGGCCCACATCTTCGATCCATTCTTCACCACCCGCGACGTCGGGGAAGGCACGGGGCTCGGCCTGTCCATCGTGCATGGCATCATCACCTCAATGGGAGGGGTCATCACGGTGGAGTCGGCCGTCGAAAGCGGTACCATGGTGCAAATCTATCTGCCGGCGGCCGCGGGCCGGGCGGAACAGGACATCCTTTCGGCTGGCGGCGCAGCATAGGGCGGGCGGCACATGGCACTCATCCTGGTGGTCGATGATGAAGTCGAGGTCGGCGAAGCCATCCGCCGGGTTCTGGACAGAGCCGGATTCGCGGTTGTCGTGGCCCATGGTGTATCCGAAGGACTGGCTGCGGCCGAGACACAACAGCCGGACATCGTGGTCACGGACATGATCATGCCCAAAGCGAATGGGATCGAGCTCATCAAGGCTTTGCGCAGCCGTCATCCGCGGGTGCGGGTGATCGCCATCTCAGGAGGTGGCAGCTTCGGCCTTCATTCATACAAACCCGAGGCCATCAAGACGCACGCTTATCTCGCCGCCGCCCGCGAAGCCGGTGCGGAGGAGATCCTGACGAAACCTTTCGACATGAATGATCTGTTGGCGGCTGTTCGCCGCCGGCTCCCGAACTAGGAGCCCAGAAGAGCGATAACATCGCGGAATGAGCGCGCTTGCGCGACGTCGGCAGCCGTAGCCCGGTCGTGGTTGCGGACTCGGGTAGCGGCGCCTGCGCCCAGCAAGCGCTTCACCAGGGAGACATCACCATTGCGGCTGGCAATGATCAGAGCGGTGTCGCCAAACTCGTTTTGAGCGTCCTTGTCCGCCTGCTTGGCGAGCAGGCCATCGACGATGGACAAATGGCCTGCGGCGGTTGCAAGCAACAACGCGGTATCACCATTACGGGTGCGCGCCTCTAACGGGGCGCCTCGTGCCACGAGAAGCGCAGCAACTGGAGTCGCGCCCGCGATGCAGGCCGCTGCCAATGGGAAAACCCCGGATGAATCGGGGTGATCAGCGCTCGCTCCACGCTGCAGGAGCAAACTCACGCCGTTCAAGTCGCCCGCGTGCGCTGCGTACCACAGTGCCGTGCGGCCCGCCTTGTCTTCCGATTCCAGGGGGGCGCCGGCCTCGAGAAGGACTCGGAGCATGTCGCTGTTGGACCTTTGCGCCGCCAACATCAACGCGCTGGTACCCCGTTTGTCCTGCGGTGCCGGATTTGCGTGTGCCGAGGTGAGCAGCTTGACGATGTTTGCGTGTTCGGTCCTGGCGGCGGCAACGACAGCCGGCTCGCCCTCTGGCGAGCGGGCATCCGGCGATACTCCGTGCGCCAGCAAAGCGCTGACCACCTCGTACTCTCCGGATCGAACGGCAAGCAGCAACGCGGTATCGAGGTGAGTGGGGCTTTCTGGATTCTGATTCCGGGCGAAGAGCGATTCCACTGAGCGCGGCGCGTCTGAGCGAACCGCAACGAGCACTGCCGGCGTGCCCTCGGCTGCGGCGCGAGGCAGTGCCTCGATCAGAGTGGGAGAATTGCGGGATGCGGCGACGGCCACATCCGTCCAACCCGCGTACAAATCGGGCGCCGGCGCCTTGGGCCGAAAAACAGTAGTGGTCGCAACGGACATCGGTCCGCCGTGCCGGATCGCTGTTGCACCGCTATCGCGCAACCGCTGGGTCGCTTCTGAAGCGCCGGTCGATTCAGCGAAGTCGAGAGCCGACCAACCCTGCACATTACGCGGTTTGACGCTGGCATTGGCCGTGAGGAAACGATCGATAGTTCCCGCATCGCCACCGGCAGCTGCGTGCATCAATGGTGTATTACCACCATGGTCCGCGAGGTTGGCATTCGCGCCAGCCTGCAACAGAGCGTTGACAGTTGAGGCGTGCTTCTGCCGGGCGGCCAGCATGAGCGGTGTGATCCCGTACTGGTCGGCGGCGTCAACTGCCGCGCCGGCATGAACCAGGGCTTCCACTACATCCGTGCGCCCGGCTCGCGCTGCGCGGGCGAGAGCGCCGCGGCCGAAGTCATCGTGGGAATTGACGGAATCACGATCGCCGAGTGCCTGCACGCCCTGCAGGTCACCCCGTTCTGCAGCGAGCCAGAGCGCCTCGTGCCGGGTGCCAGGATCGGTCAGCTCTTGCGCGTGCGACACGGCAGCCGAAGCGTCCCGCCCACCGAGAAGTGTGTTCAGACTGAGAATCGCCCGGGAGTTGCCCTGTTGCGCGGCTTTCTCCAACCAGGGGCGCGCGCGTGCCGCATCCGGCGGACCATTGAGTCCGTTCAAATAGAAGACCGCCAGGAGATACTGCGCTTGGGGATTGCCCGCTGCAGCAAGGCGCTGCAGCTCGCTGGCCGCACCTGCAAACTGCTTCAAGCGGATCGATTCTTTGACGCGATCCAGTGGGTCGGCAGGTCCGGGAGCTGGCACCGCAGCGTTAACCGCTAGTGCGCCGAGCGCGACCAGCGCAAGCGCCGACTGTCCGAGCTCACGCAGTGCCAAACTTGGCCTCTACGTCGATGCCTACACGCCGCAGGAAGTCCGTCGGCAGAACGCCGCCTGCGCTCACGATCACAGCATCGTTCTTCACCGCGAAGACGCGTCCCTCCCGCTCGATGGCCACCGCTTCGGCGAGTATCTGCTGTACGTTCGAGCTCAACATCACCTTGAGGGTTCCGTCTCGCTCGGCAGCTGAGACTCTCTGCCTGTTGGCTTGCTTGGCCCGGCCGAACGCTTCGCCCCGGTACGACAGAACGACACCTCCGCCACATTCCGCGACACTGGCGGCGGCTTCGAGCGCACTATCCCCGCCGCCCACGACCAGCACGCGCTGCCCGGCATATTGCTCCGGATCGATCAATCTGTAGACGACCTTCGGTAACTCCTCGCCTGTCACCCCGAGCTTGCGCGGAGTGCCACGGCGGCCGATCGCGAGCAGCACGCTGTGCGTTTTGTATTCAGTGCGGGTCGTCTTGACGATGAAGCCCTGGCCGTCGCGCACAATATCTTCAACCCGCTCCCGATAACTCACCTGGAGGCCGGTTTTGCGCTCGACCTCCCGCCAGAACTCCAGCAACGCCTCCTTGCTCGTTTGCCGAAAATCGACTTTCCCGACCAGGGGCACCGTGGCGGGCGCCGTCATGACGAGCTTGCCGCGCGGGTATTGGAATACGGCTCCGCCGAGAGACTCTTGCTCGAGCGTGACAGTACGCAGGCGCTTCGACATCGCGGTCAGAGAGGCCGCAAATCCCGCAGGGCCGGCCCCGACTACAACCAGGTCCAGGCGATCGCCTCCCCTGCTGCGCTTGCTATAGATAGCTTCGACGGCCTGGCGCCCCTGTTCCAATGCATTGCGGATGAGGCCCATGCCACCGAGCTCACCGGCAACGAAGATGCCGGGTACGCTCGTCTCGAAGTTCGGTGTCAGTATTGGGATCTCGACGCCGCGCCGCTCGGTACCGAACACCAGGGAGATGGCTTCCACGGGGCACGCCGTTTTGCAGGCCCCATGCCCGATGCAGTCCGAGGGACTCACCAGCTCCGCACGGCCCCCAACGATGCCCAAAACGTGGTGCAGAGGCTGTTCGGGGCAGACCTTCACGCACGAGCCGCACCCGATGCAGCGCGCCGGATCGACAATGGGGTGCAGGGAGGGCGGCTCCGAGAGACCTGCCTCGTGCGCGCTGGCCTGCGCGGCGGCGCTTAGCCTTTCCAGCTGCGAGCGGCGCCGGACGTACCAGCCGAGCAGCAGCAGGGACGGCAGGCCGTAAAAGAGGTAGACGAGGATACTCACGGATCTCAATGCCGCCGTGGGAAAGTTGCAATCTCCCGGAATCAACATTCTAACTCAAGTCTAACTATGTGACCTGTTCCCGGGTTATGGGGTATTTCCCTACTTGTAAACACAGTGAGAGCTACGCACGCTGATACCTGCCGCGACAGGATGTTGAAGCAACATTCTGCGGAAGGATCTATGTAGTCGTATGACGACACGCTGTCGCAAGTCACCGACAGCGCTGCAATATACCCGGAGGCACGCATGGCGAAACACGAGCTGTCACTGCCGGTGATGGCACTGGGAGGACTCGCCGTGTTCGCCATTGCGACTACTGTTCTATATGTGGGAGTGAGCCCGCGTCGCGTCGAGCCGCCGGCGCAAGTCCTCCCGTCCACAACTACTGATGATACCAATGCTGCCTCGCACCCCGAGGCGAAGCCCGAGGCGGGCAACGCGCAAGAGTGGCTTGCGCTGGCGACCGCCCGCAGACACAACCGGGATTACGCGGGAGCCCGCGATGCCTATTCACGAGTCATCGAGCTGAATGCGATGACTGCCGATTCCTGGGCCGACTACGCAGACGCCCTCGCCTCGATGTCGGGGGGATCGTTGGCAGGCGAGGCGGAGCGCGCCATTCAACGTGCCCTCAGTCTCGATCCCAACCACCCCAAGGCGCTCTGGCTCGAAGCCACCCACGCATACGAGGAACACCGTTACGCCGATGCTCTCATTCTATGGAAACGGCTGCGAGCGGTGCTGCGGGATGATTCCCCCGATGCCAAAATCGTCGATGCAAACATTGCAGAATCTGCCCAGCTGGCCGGAACCCCCAAGGGCTGACAGCCGCGCATGTCAGCACCAGCCCTCAACGTTCGAGCGAAGGCTGCAGTGACGGCGCGCACGTCAAATAAAAGTACGTGGCGGCTGACCCCGGCGGGAGTTGGATTCCTGCTGATGGGCGCGCTGTTGTATACAGGCTGGCGCTCGCAGACCGAGCGCTACATCACGCCAGGGAGGGGACTCGGATACGCGCTGGGCATCGTGGGCGGCAGCCTGATGCTTCTGCTGTTCATCTACTCGGCGCGCAAGCACTTCCGCTGGCTCGCCTTCCTCGGACCGACCGTCCGCTGGTTCCGTTTTCACATGTTGCTCGGCGTGGCCGGGCCGCTCTGCATCCTCTATCACGCCAATTTCCGCCTGGGCGCTACCAACAGCAACGTCGCGCTGATTTCAATGTTGACTGTCGCCGGGAGCGGCATCGTCGGGCGCTATATCTATTCGCGAATCCACCACGGGCTGTACGGCAGCAAGGCCACATTGGGCGAGCTGCGGGCGGGCTCCGATAACCTGCACTCAGTGTCCGCTTCCGTCGCCTTCGTGCCCGAGCTGATAGAGAGGCTCGAGGCAGCGGAGCGGCGCATGCTCGCCGCGGGACCGAATTTGCCGCTACTGGGGCTCGCAAAGCCCTTTTCCGTTGCGGCGCTCGCCATCCACTCACGCTGGAGTCTGCGGCGGTATGTCAATCGCGCCCTGCGCGCGGCAGCGCGCAACTCCGCTGTCATTGCCGGACAACGCCGCCGGTTGCGGCGGACGGCTCTCGCATACATAAACAGGAGGATTGCAGCTACTCGTCGGCTGGCTGATTTCCAGGCCTTTGAGCGGATGTTTTCGCTCTGGCACGCGCTGCACATCCCGTTGATCGCGATGCTGCTCCTCGCGGGAATCGTGCACGTCGTAGTGGTCCACCTGTACTGACGAGGACGGCTTGTTCGATGCGAGCCGGAACATGGCGTGAACTTGCGGTTGTCGGAATCCTGTTGTGCATCCTCCCGGTGAAGCGCAGTGATGCCGTGAACCCGGAAAAACTCTTCATGCCGGGCGAACTGGCGGCGGCTCACCAGAAACTGGAGGAGAAGTGCACGAACTGTCATGACCGCAGCAACCGTGGCCGCGAGCGGCAATTGTGTCTCGACTGTCACAAGCCCGTTGCGGCGGACATCAGCGCGCACCGCGGGTTTCACGGCCGCCTGCAGGGGATCGAATCCTCCCAGTGCCGTGCGTGTCACGTCGAGCATCAGGGCCGTAAAGCGGACATCGTGAAACTCAGTCGCGAGCAGTTCAATCACGACAACACGGATTACCCGTTGCAGGGCGCACACGTCAATTTGACCTGTGTCAGCTGTCATCAGGCCGGCAAGCCGTTTCGGGATGCCTCGCACGAATGCGCCGTCTGTCACAAGGCCGAGGAGCCGCACGAGGGCAAGCTGGGGCGCGATTGCGCCTCCTGCCACGATACGACGGTCTGGCAGCATGTGAGCTTCGATCACGACAAAACGAGCTTTCCGCTACACGACAAGCACCAGTCCGTCAGATGCGTGGAGTGTCATTTCGGGAATCGCTACAAGGGGACGCCAACGCAGTGCGTTTCGTGCCATGCGCCCGACGACGTGCATCGCGGGGAGCGCGGTCCGAAATGCGCCAGCTGTCATTCCACCAGCGGCTGGAAAACCTCTCGCTTCGATCACGCCAAGGAAACTGGATTTGCATTGGAAGGCGCGCACGGGCACCTGGATTGCCAGGACTGCCACCGTTCGGGAAATATGCAGACCCCGATACCCAAGCAGTGTATCGGGTGCCACCAGGGACAGGATGTTCATGCGGGGCGCATGGGAACGGACTGTGCTCGTTGCCATACCGCGCAGGAGTGGCGGTCCACAACGTTTGACCACACACGCGACGGACACTGGGCGCTGGCCGGGAAACACGCCAAACTGGATTGCGACGCTTGCCACACGGCGGCACTGAGTCCGCGGAAGTTACCGGAGGATTGCGTGAGCTGTCACCGGGCGAGCGACGTTCACGGCGGCAGACTGGGTACCGCGTGCGACGATTGCCATCAGCCCGAGAGTTGGAAATCGGTGGTCAATTTCGATCACGATCTGACGAAATTTCCGCTTCTGGGCCTGCACGTTGCGGTGCCGTGTGAACAATGTCACAAAGGACAAACGTTCCGGATAGCCAACCCCACTTGCTTCGAATGCCATAAAGACTCGGACGTTCACAAGGGCAGCCTCGGAAAGGAATGTGAGAAGTGCCACTCTCCCAACAGCTGGCGCATGTGGGAGTTCGACCACGGCAAGCAGACGGGCTTCGCGCTTACCGGGGCGCACGAAAAACTGAGCTGCGCAGCCTGTCACAAACAGCCTGCGGCGCAAGTGAAGCTCGACCGGGAATGCGTCTCCTGTCATTCACAGGATGACGTACATCTGGGCCAATACGGGGGGCAATGCCAGAAATGTCATAGCACCCTCACCTTCAAGGGGGCGCGTCGGCGTTAGCCTTACCCTATGCGCACACTCACCCCGCTTCTGGCATTCCTGCTCGCACTGGCCCTTGCGCCGGCAACTTTCGCAGCCCAGCAACGCTCGCAGTTCGACCATCTCACGACCGGCTTCGAGTTGACCGGCCGGCATCGCGACCTGCCCTGCGAGGAATGTCACGCGAATGCCCTTTTCAAAGGCACCCCGCGGGATTGCCAGGCATGCCACGGCATCGGTAGCAGCGTTCGCGCGACAGCGAAGTCGGCAAATCACATCCTGTCGACGGAACAATGCGACAGTTGCCACGCCACGGTCGCATGGGTACCAGCTGTCAACTTCGATCATGCACAGACACACGGAAGTTGTTCGACCTGCCACAACAACGTGCAGGCTCAGGGCAAGGGCCCACAACATATCAGCACGAATCTCGAGTGCAGCACCTGCCATTCGACGATCTCATGGTCTGGAGCGGTCTTTAATCATGAGGGAGTCAGCGGCGGCTGCGCCCAGTGCCACAATGGGGTAACCGCCACTGGGTTGCCAAGCACGCATATCCCCACAGGCGGCGCGCCGTGTGAGAGCTGCCACTCAGCGACGAACTTTACGACTTTCGCCGGCGCGGTGATGGACCATGGCGCGGTGGCCGGCATGCCCTGCGCGAACTGTCATGAGGCTGGCAGGACTTTTATCGGGGTGACCATCACGACCCGTCCCGGCCCCCCTCACCCGGCGACCGGCGACTGCGGCACCTGTCACTCCTCGACGAGTACCTTCACCGGTCTGTCACAACTGCCGCCGAATCACATACCGACCTCGCAGCCGTGCAGTCAATGTCATTCGAACCAGGCGGATTTCAGCATTTATACGATGAGCCACCAGGGCATCACTTCCGGGTGCGCGAACTGCCACGGAGCGGGACTCAGCTTCGTCAACATGGCGCCGCCGACACTCAAGGAATTCCCGCCCAATCACATTCCGACCGGCTCGCTGGCCTGCGAGAGCTGCCACTCGACAACCAACTTTACGACGTTTGCCGGAACGGCGATGAACCATACGGTCGTGGCGGCGATCTCCTGCTCCGCCTGTCATGAGGCGGGCAGGAGCTTCGTGGGCTCTGCGCCCATCGTCACTCGTCCGCCCGCCCCGCACATAGCCACAGGCGAGTGCTCGAACTGTCACTTCTCGACCACTACGTTTGCGGGCGCCCAGGGTTCACTGCCGGCCAACCACATTCCGCTACCGGCCGCGGACGCCGGTAACTGTTCGCTGTGTCATACCAATGCGAATGACTTCAGCGTTTACACGATGAATCACAACGGCATCGCGAACAACTGCGCGCAATGCCACGGTGCCGGGCTTTCGTTCGCAAACATCGGCCCGCCCGCTCTGAAGCAACCCCCTACGGGCTTGCCGGCACACATTCCCACGGGGAATATCGCCTGCGAGCTATGTCACTCACCCACGAATTTCACGACCTTCGCCGGCACGACAATCAAACATGCCGCCGTGGCTGGAAAGCCTTGCGTGACCTGCCACGAGCTCGGCATGTCCTGGTACGGCATAAACAATCTTTGGGTACGCCCCGGCGCCAACCATCACAGGGGCCAGGACTGCGGCGGATCCGGATGTCATTCGCCGCGCGACAGAAGTGGTGCGGCCGCGGCGGCGGCAGTCAAGGCAGCCGCGAAGGTAAAAGCCGCCGCCTCTGCGCCCGCGACGGCCAGCGCGCGAACTGGGGCTGCTGGCACCGCAACCGGCGGCCTCACCGCCGCGACGAAAACTATCGGCGCACCTAGAGGCGCGTTGGGCGGCGGCGTTGGCGCGGTCGCGGCGGCAGCGGCGGCGGCAGCGACGGGCGGATTCGGCGCGGCTACCGGAGCGTTCGGCGGCGGAGCACTCGGCACGACCGGAGGGCGCGCCCCAGCGATCGGCCTTGGCCACACCAACCACCCTGACACCGCCGGAGCCAGATGTGCCACCTGCCATCGAGCGTCAGCGGGGATGTCGAGACTGCATACCGCAACCACCATTTCATGCGAAAGCTGCCATACGACTTTGGCATGGCTTCCAGTCAGCCGCGTCGATCATCTGCAGGTGAAAGGTCCCTGCGCCACCTGCCACAACGGCACCATTGCCACCGGCATGTCTCACCGACACGTTTCGGTCACACGGACCTGCGACGCCTGCCATACGACCAACGCCTGGACGCCGGCACGATTCGATCACGTGGTCGCGGCGCACCAACCCTGCACAACCTGTCACGATCGGGTGCACACAAGCGGACTGCCCCGCAACCACATTCCGACCACCAAACAGTGCGACTCCTGCCATGGCACGTTGGCCTGGACCCCAGCGAAGCTCGATCATTCAATCCTGACGACTGGCTGCGCGACCTGCCACAACAACGCGGGAGCCGTCGGAAAGCCGGCCAATCACATGACCACGGCACGCGAGTGCACGACGTGCCATTCCTATCCCGACTGGAATGCCATCAACTTCCGGCACACGACAACGCAGTACCCCGGGCGACACCATGTGGAGTTGAGTTGCGCCCAGTGCCATACGGCCAACACCGAGCACATCGTCTACGCCGCTCCGGCAGATGCGGGAACCTGCGGTGGTTGCCACGCTAAAGAGTTCAAGGCAGACGTGCACCCGAAGACTGCGAAAGGGCAACTGTACAGTGCGAGCGAGCTTGCCGACTGCACCGGCGCCTGCCACGTGTACAGTGATTCGACACGGGCAACCATCACCAAGGCAGTACGGGCGCCCTATCACAGAGTGACGGATGCGACGTTCCGTCACTAGGCAGGCGATCGTAGCGATCGCAGTGCTCGCGGGTGTTCTGTCGGGACGAGCTCTGGCGCAGATATCCACCCAACCCACGCGGCTCGTGGACCTGGTGGAAGTCAGCGCTCACGATGAGCAGATCGATCTGGCCGTGCAGTTCAATTGCTCCATGCGCTACGTGACCCACCTTCCAGCCAGCGAGGGCAGCGAGCTGCGGGTGCAGCTCCTTCCTATGGGCGACTGCGGGTTGAGTCCGTTTGCGCAGGTCGTGCCGGAGGTGCCGCCCGTCTCGGATGAGACCGGCACAGTCGTGTCGGCCCGATTGGAATCGGAAGCACCGGGTCAGGTCAGCCTGCTGCTGGGATTTCGCGCGATTCAGCAGTTCGTCATTGCACAGGGCACGGATCCGCGCGGATTGCGCATCCGCCTGCTCAATCGAACGCGCACCCGCTCCAAGGTTCTCATCAGCCAACCGACGGAGTCGGCGGATAATTTTGCCATCAATCTCGAATCGCAACCCAAACCGTTCGAGCCGACAGCCATACAACTGGCACATGAGCGGTTGCAGTTGCCGGTGTTCGTCTCCGAGGCGATGGTGGGTGAGGAGAAATGGTATCGGCTGAGGGCGGGCCCGATCGAACGGCGCGCGGATGCAGAGGTCGTGTTGAATCGGGCCCTGCGTGATTACCCGAGAGCGTGGATTGCCCAAGGGGACGACACGATCACTGCCGATCTCAACACGCCGGCCGCGCCGCCTTCGCTACCGCAGGTCGGCCGGATAGGCACCGATCCGCCGCTCGAACCGGCGGTCATCAAGGGCATGCTGGCCGAGATCCGTCATGCGATGGGCTCGCGGGACTATCCCAAGGCCATATCCCTGTTGACGAAACTGCAGAGGCAACCGGAATTCCCTGAACGCGCACACGCACAGGAGCTGCTGGGCCTTGCGCGCGAAAGAGCGGGGCAGCTCGCGCACGCGAAGGCTGAGTACGAGGAATACCTCCGCCGCTATCCGCACGGTGAGGCTGCCGAGCGTGTCACCACGCGCCTGCGCCTGCTCAGGGCGGCATCTGCCAAAATTCAGGCTGGCGGCGGATTGGGCGGAAGTGACGCCGCATGGCAGGTACACGGTGGTGTGGCCCAATTATTCCGTTACGACAGTACGCGATACGATAACGGCACATCCACACCCGGCGCGCCCGACCTGTCAAACTCGCAGCAGACGACACGCCAAAACGCCCTTTATAACGACGTCGATGCCTTGGCACGCCATCGCGGCGAGAACGTTGATCTTCTGATGAGGCTCAGTGCCGGTTATACCAAGCAATTCACATCAGACGCCTTTGGGGACTACAAGCGCGTAAGCCTCGCCTCAATCGAGGTCAGCGACCGCTCCCTTGGATTGCTTGGCCGCGTCGGACGCCAGGTGCGCTATCAGGACGGAATCCTCGGCACCTTCGACGGGCTGTTCCTGTCATACCGCCTGCACCCTGGATGGACCCTCAACGCAGCCGCCGGCTACCCGGTCGAGCAGACGAATGCATCAGTCAGGACTCAAGAGCGATTCGAGAGCCTGGCGCTGGGCTACGCGCCACCGGGCAAGCATTGGGACGGGAGCGTGTTTGTAGCCGCCCAGCAATTTGACGGTGTGCGCGACCGGCGGGCCGCCGGCTTCGAGGCCCGCTATCTCGCTGCGCGCGCCTCACTCGTCGCCCTCGTCGACTATGACGTCTCTTTCAAATCACTCAATGTCGCAACACTGCTCGGCACAATCCAATGGCCAGGCCATTGGATTGTCAGCCTGGACGTCGAGAGACGGAATTCTCCCGTGCTGACTACGCGCAACGCTCTCATTGGACAACCTGTGGAGAACCTGGCCCAGCTCGAGCAAAGTTTCACGTTGCAGGAGATCTATCAGCTTGCGCGCGATCGAACGCCGACGACTGATGACTACACCATCACGGCAACCAGGCCACTCGGCGAGCGCTTCCACTTCGCAGCAACGGTAGCGGCGACCCGGATCGGCGCAACTCCCGCCTCGGGCGGCGTCGATGCGCAACCGTCGACGGGGCTGGATCTGACCTATCAGGCGCAACTCTATGGCTCCAGCCTGTGGCGCAGCGGCGACTTCAATATACTCACCTTCACGTATGGCGATACGGAGGTGGGCAAGATAGAAGCGCTGAGCGCCAGCAGCCGTTTCCCCATTGCAGGGGCCTGGAGAATCGGGCCACGGCTGAGCGTTGATCACCGCGACATCGTCAGCGACTCGAGCACGCAGTTCACGGTCCTGCCCTCGTTGCTCATTGACTATCAACGGGGCCGCAAGCTGTTCCAACTGGAAGTTGGCGGTCAGACGGGCAGGCGCAACGCAATCCAGCAGACTGAAAACACGCGGCGTTACTATGTCAGTGCGGCCTATCGAATAAGCTTCTGATTTGCCTATGCGGATCCCTTATTTGCCTGTTGTCCTCGTGCAAATCACAGTTGCGCTAGGCGCGTGCGCCTCGGCGCCGGATGCGGTGCCGGATTCGGTGCCGGATTCGGTGTCGGATTCGGTGTCGGATTCGGCGCCAGGTTCGACGTCGGATTCAAAGGCGCCGAGCGAATACCTGGATCAGACAACCGCGGCAACGATTACCGTGGTTGCGAAGCCGTTGGTATTCGCGCATGAGCGCCCCGAACTGGCCGCGCACGCGCGCGACTACGTGACACTCGCGGCGGCATCCGTCAATCGGAGCGGAACGATCGAGTACTACATCTTCGCCTACCTGTGGTCGACGGTCGACAATCGCAACCGCAGCGGCGTTCCGCCGACCGCAGACACGCTGACGATCGCAGCGGATGACCGGCGAATCACTCCCCAGCTGGCGGGACACTCTTCACAAGAGGCCGGTGTCGGCACCGCGGTTCGGGCACCGCCCGGACATCACTGGACTCTCAACGTGTACAAAACAGATATCGCAACTCTGGGTTTCATTGCCGAGTCCCGGCAGCTAACTGTGATCACCGGCGCCACCGAAGGCCCGGTGACCTATGAACCCTGGGACGATCAACGCCGGGCCCTGAGAGGGCTGGTGCGGCGCCTGCAGGGACAGGACTGAGCTACATGCCACTGATACTCCGCTTTGCCGTCCCTCAGACAGTCAGCGTGGCCTTCTGGAGCCGCGGTGGCCGGTCCGGATTCAGACCGCGGGCAGCGGACAGCGTCGCAGCGGCGCGATAGAAACTCTGCGCCATCAGCAATGGTTCGATGACCGGATGGGACGGTAGCGTGGGCAACTCTTCAACGCCTTCCACATTGCTCCCCGCAAACAGCACGGGCACGCCTTCTTTCGACAGATCGCGCGCTACGGCCTCGAGTCCTGCCCGCGAGTCATCGTTCTGAGAGAACATCAACACGGGCATGTCCTTGCCCAATATCGCCATCGGCCCGTGCCGCACCTCTGCGCTGCTGTAGCCTTCCGCGTGCAGGCCGCAGGTTTCCTTGAGCTTCAGAGCCGCTTCGTACGCAACACCCAGGCCCACACCTCGGCCCAACACAAAAAGGTTTCTCGCCGGTTTCAGAGCCGTAACGAGATTGCGCCAGTCGAGCTGCCAGGCGGCCCGCAACTGCTCAGGAGTCCGGGAGAGCGCCCCCAGAAGCGCTACATCGTTGGCCCAGTGAGCGACCAGATGAACCGTGGCGGCGAGAGTGCAGATGTATGATTTAGTTGCTGCCACACTCGATTCGACACCCGCGCGCAGTGGCACACAGATATCCGCAGCGTGAGCCAACGGCGAGTCGACCGTGTTAACCATCGCTACGACCAGGGCGCCCGCCGCTTTTGCGGCTTCGGCGGCGGCCAGCACATCCGGGCTGCGGCCGGACTGCGATATCGCCAGGAACAGGCACTTCGGCAATTCCCGGCGTATGCGAAACACCGAGCTGACCGAAGGCGGAGTCGATGCTGTCAGCAGCCCAAGCCGTGTCTCGATCAAGTACCGCGCATAGGTGGCGGCGTGATCCGAGCTCCCGCGCGCGCAGGTAATCACGACCTGCGGTTGAAGTTGCCGCAGGCGCTCTCCCAGGTCCGCAAACAACTGGCCGTCCTGCTCCAGTTGCATCCGCACGCGGTCGGCTGATTGCTCTGCCTCCCGGTACATTTGTGTGGCCGAAACATCACGCGCTACAGAAATCAATTGATCCATGAACCGACTATAGAAGCGGCTCAGCGGGACTGTCAATAAATAAAACTAATGGATGTAAGTATTATGAGTCGTCCTTTTAAAGGCGCCCCGCCCGAGTGATCACACGCTGACCCATGAGATCCGCGACGTCGGCCTCGACGCGGCGGTCTTGTTGCAGTACCTCGAATCGAGGCGACAGCAGGTCGTAGATGGGTAGTACGGCCGCGCCGAGAATGGAGCTGTCCTCCTGGCGTTCAGATAACAGAATGCGCTCCGTGGGCACGGCCACTCCGCCCCGAACCGAATGATGTAGCGGCTGTGCCAGCGCCACGAGCCGGTCGACCAACACCTTCGGCGCGGAGCCGCCGATGACAATGGCGCGGGGATCGAGCATGTTTTCGATGATGCACACGGCATCACGCAGGCGGTCTGCTGCTTGGCGACACCAGGCGTGCAAAGCAGGGTTCTCGTTGCGCTCGAGCTGGGCGACGATTTGCGCGTCCCGATCCGGGGCGTCAACGATTTGCAGGGCTTCGGCCAGCGAGTGCAAAGACAGGTAGCGCTCGAGGCAGCCGGCATTTCCGCAGTAACAGGCCTTGCCGCCCGGAACGACGGGTATATGCCCGATCTCCGTGGCATTGCCGTTGGCACCCCGGTATGCGGATCGATTCACTACGAGAGTTCCGCCAAGTCCAAGGCCGAAGTGCATGTAAAAGAAATTGTCGAGAGACTTGGCCACGCCAAACAACGTCTCGCCCAGCGCGCCGGCAACGCTATCCACGCTGTAAAAGACTTGCAGCCGCGTCCCGTCGCGCAACTCATCGAGGACCGAGAGATCCTTCCAACCCTCCAGCGCCGTTGGGCCGACAAAGCTGATATCGGTCTCGATCAGCGGGCCCGGAAGCGCGACACCGACACCCCAGATCCGCTCGGAGGTCGCGGGGCGACGCAGAAGGTCATTGATGAGGCCGATCATTGCAGCGAGCGCCCGCCGCGGATCGTGCGTATCGACATCCACTTCGCGCCGGCCGACGATCTCGCCGACGAGATTGACCAGCGCGGCGGATACCCTGCCCGGCTCCAGGCTGATCCCGATCGAGTTGCCCGCATTCGGATTGAGCTCAAAGGCGATTGGCGGCTGGCCGCGTGACTTCGCGCCCGTGAGTCTCTTGGCCACGATGAGACCGATGGTCTCCAGATCGTTGGTAATGTTCGCGACGGTCTGGGGGCTCAGGGAAACCAGCTCGACGATCTCTTTTCGCGAGATGCTTCCCTGGCGCCGGATGACATCGAGAACGATGCGCCGGTTGTAGGGGGCGCTCGACTGCTGTGTCGTTCCGCGGCTGACCATTGGAAGTGATTATATACACATCCACTGTTTTAATTAGCATCGTGGCTGACCGCGCCCCAGGAATGCACTGGGTGCCCCGCAACGCGCTCACATCGAAAGTGCCGGTGCCAATCCGCACGGGCCCTCAGTGGTTGCCGATTTAGGCCTTGCGGACAATTCGGCGCAACACGCGCGGCCGGGCTCGTGGGAGACTTCCAACGACGCGCAGCAAGCAGCTGAACGAGGACGGTACAGTGTCCGGATCCATCGTTTCCCTCAACATGAGCGAGTTGGAGAGTGCGACTGAGTTGGTGCATCGTGTGGTGCCGCCGACGCCGCAGTACGCCTGGCCAAAACTCTGCCGCCGCGCCGGATGTACTGTTTGGGTCAAACACGAGAATCACACGCCGACCGGCGCTTTCAAAGTTCGGGGCGGCATCGTGTATCTGAGTCGGCTGATGCGCTCCCAGCCGAAAGTGACAGGCCTCGTTTCAGCGACCCGCGGCAACCATGGGCAATCCATCTCGTTCGCCGCGGCGCGCGCGGGTGTTCCGGCCACCATCTATGTGCCGTACGGCAATTCTCCCGACCAGAACGCTTCGATGCAGACGTTCGGCGCACGAGTGGTGGAGTTTGGTCGGGACTTTGACGAAGCGAAGCATGCAGCTCTTCAGGCAGCGGCTGATGGCGGCTGGCACTTTGTCCAGTCATTCCACCGCGATCTCGTGGTAGGCGTTGCCAGCTATGCCCTCGAGCTCTTTCGCGCGGTTGCCGACCTGGATGCCGTCTATGTTGGAGTCGGCATGGGCTCGGGAATCTGCGGGTTGATTGGGGTCCGCGATCTGCTCGGCCTGAAGACCGAGATTATCGGGGTTGGAGCACTCAACGCGCGAGCGACGGCGCTATCCTTCGCGGCCGGGAAACGAGTGACGACTCAATCCGCTCTGACCTTTGCGGACGGCATTGCCACGCGGGAACCGCACGAAGACGCGATTGAGACCATCTATCGGGGCGCCGCGCGCTTCGTCGAGGTCAGCGAGGACGCTATGGCCGAGGCGATCCGGTTCTATTTCGACGACACGCATCAGATTGCGGAAGGTGCGGGAGCGGCACCGCTCGCGGCCTTGTGGCAAGAGCGCCAAAGAATGGCCAATCGGAATGTCGGTGTCATCCTGAGCGGCGGCAACATTGAGCGCGCACGGCTGTTGCAGGTACTGGGCGGCAGTACGCCTGCGGCGGGTTAGACGGGCGGAGCGCACGCAACAGCAAGTGTTCCTCTGGACGAGCGGACGCCTGCAACGTCACCATCTCGGTGGCTTTCCCTAATCCATACAGCCCCTGCACACGTACCTGAGTCTGGCGAAGGCGCTACAATGGGTCTATCGAGGTCCATTGCCATTGTGGGCCCTCAGGCCCACGTCACCAGCGTTCGCCGGCGGCACGATGCATCATCGCCTGACAATCAGGAAGATTCTGATGAAAGGTCTGCTGGCCATCGGCATCTTGGCCGCCGCAGTGGTGTTGTTCTTCGCGGGCGACCACGATGACCCCGACCAGGACGGTCCAAAACCGACCGTCGGTGCGCACCACCCGAACGACTGATTACTACGTCCGCGCAAAGGCCAGGAGCTCGGCATTCAGTTGCTCCATGTGAGTGATCGGCAGGCCGTGGGCCGCATCCTCGTAAACCTTCAGCTCAGAGTGCGGAATCAAGGTTGCCGACCGGCGCGCGGTGACATCGATTAGTGCGGAGGTATCGCGATTACCATGGACGAGCAGCACCGGCACGTTGACTTTACGCAGGTCGGCGCTGAAATCGGTCCTGGTGAAGACACGGTGCAGGTCGAGCATCACCTTCAGGCTGCACTGGTCCAGGATCAACCGCACCCACCAGTCCATGATCTGCGGCGACACGTTGTTCTGTGGAGCGCCAAAGAAGCTGGTAGCCGCGATGGCGACCTGATGCGGCCGGTCCCTGGCGAGTCCCATGCGCCCTTTCTCGAGTACGGCTTCCTCCACGCCGGCAGGGTTATCCGCTGTCTTTACGACCAAGGGCGTGATGGTCCCGATCAGTACGGCGCGGGCAACCCGGCGCACCGGTTGCCGGGATAGATAACGAACAATCTCGGCGCAACCCATTGAGTGACCGACGAGCGTAACGTCGCGAAGATCGAGCTGCTCGATCACCTCTGTAAGATCGTCAGCGAGCGTATCAAACTCATAACCCTTGCCCGGCTCAGCCGATCGCCCGTGTCCGCGACGGTCGTAAGCAATGCAACGCAGGCCGCGGCCCGCAAGATCAGCCATCTGGTATTCCCACCACTCCGAAGGCAGAGCCCACGGCGCGACGAACAAGACGGGCGGGCCCTTTCCCCAGTCCCTATAGAAGAGGCTCGTACCATCGCGAGCCTGGATGAAGCGGCTTACGTCGGACCGAGCGCCGCAAGCCCGACACTGTTGGGTTCGTGCGACTTCGGCCCTTCCAACGTCGCTCGCGACCAAGCCTCCCATTGCGGAAGCCCCAGCAGCCATCCAGAGTGCGCGCCTGTCCATGAGTCCTCCATTGGAACTTCCCGCTGCTCAGCCGGACGGTTTTAACGATTCCGTCCCGGCGAGCCGCAAGATGGCTTGTGGGCGTTCGGAAGTCGATAACCTCAGAGGTAATGGGTACTATCGAGTCGTGGACAGCTCGCGCGCGGTCTCTGAGACCCCCTCCTCCGGACACATCGGCCGGTTGCTTCGCCATTGGAGAATGACCCGGCGGGTCGCGCAGCTCGCGCTGGCATTACAAGCTGAGGTCTCAACACGGCACCTGAGTTATATCGAAGGAGGCCGCGCCCTGCCGAGCCGGGAGATGATCATCCGCCTGGCGGATGTACTGCAGATTCCCTTACGCGAACGCAACACGCTGCTTCTTGCCGCGGGCTACGCACCGCTGTATCACGAAACCGATATCAACACTCCGGAAATGGCGGAAGCACGCCGCGCAGTCGAGTACATCCTGGCGCAGCAGGACCCTTTCCCCGCAATCGTCCTGGATCGTCACTGGAATGTCCTGATGACGAATGCCGCCACGCAGCGCTTTCTTGCCCTGTTTCCGGAATGCGAGCGGCCGCAACCTGCAAACGCACTGCGGTTGATATTCCATCCACGAGGGATGCGGCCGTTCGTCCACAACTGGGAAGAAGTAGCCTCGCGTATGATCCAGCGACTTCAGCGCGAAGCCGCCGCCAACCCGACGGACACGCGGACCGGAGCGCTCCTCGATGAGTTGCTCAGCTATCCGGGGGTGTCGAGCCGCTGGCGCACACCCGATCTGGACCGGCCGCCTACGCCGCTGCTGTCCATTTGTTACCAACGTGACGACCAGATTTACAGGTTCTTCTCAACCATCACGACGTTCGGAACGGCTCAGGACATCACATTGCAGGAGTTACGCATCGAGTGCTTTTTTCCTGCCGATGACACAACGCGCACAGCCATCACGCGGCTGAAGGAACACCAGTCGCTTTCAGCAGCCGCAGTTGACGGCTCGACGCACCCGGGTCAGACCTGACGTGAAGGTCAGACGTCCAGGCAGATCTTCCCAACGTGCTGGGCGCTTTGCAGAAACCGGAAAGAATCGCGGACGTCGCGCAGTGCGAAGGTTCGATCGATCACGGGTTTGACTCCCATCGCCTCAATCCCGCGCACCATGTCGATCTGATGCTGACGACAGCCGACGATCAGCCCCTGCAACCTCTGTTGCCGCAGCATCATTGCGACTGTGGGAACGACACCGGCGCTCCCGGTTAGAACACCAATGAGCGCAATATGGCCGCCAATTCGACAAGCCTGAATGGACTGGGGCAATGTGTCGGGCCCGCCGACTTCCAGGACATGATCCACTCCACGCCCATTTGTGAATTCGAGCACTTGCGTCGCCCACTCCTTGTGGCGACGGTAATTGATAGCGTGATCTGCGCCAAGCGAACGCGCTCTCTCGATCTTCTCGTCTGACGAGGATGTCGTAATTACCGTGGCACCCATACTCTTCGCAAACTGCAACGCGAAGCTCGAGACGCCACCGGTGCCCAACACGAGCACAACGTCGCCCGCTTTGAGATGACCGTTGACGACCAGAGCGCGCCACGCCGTCAACCCGGCGGTCGTGAGAGTTGCCGCTTCCGCATGGCTATATCCTTTCGGCGCGTGGGTGAACCAGGTCGCGGGCCGCACGACTCGCTCCAGTGCGTAGCCATCGACCCCATCACCGGGCGTCGTTGCGAAGTTGGCCATCGTGGGCTCGCCGTTGAGCCAGCCTGGAAAGAAACAGGAGACCACGCAATCACCGACTGCGAATTCCGTGACACCATCACCCACCGCCTCCACCACACCTGCCCCGTCAGATAGGGGAATGCGACCATCATCCGTCGGCAGCATGCCCAGCACGACGCCAAGATCGTGGTAGTTGAGCGAGCTTGCATGCACTCGCACCCGAATTTCGCCGACTCCAGGTGCTCCCGGATCGTCCCGCTCAACGAGATCGAGGCAGTCGATGCCGGCAGGTTTGCGCAACGTAACGACTTGCATCTGTAGGGTCCATCAAAGGGCCGCCCATTCGGGCGTTGGGGAGAATATAACCGCTACAGCCCCGCGCGTATCTTCCAGCAGCGCAATCCAGGGAGTGAATCCCTGGACCGCGGCAGAGCCTCAGATAGAGAAGCCCTCGTTCCGGATCGGAAGCGTCCGGATGCGATGCCCGGTGATGCTGAAGATCGCGTTGCAAACCGCCGGCGCAAGCGGCGGCAGTGCAGGCTCACCCAGCCCGGTCGGCGGATAGTCCGATTCGATGAAATGCACATCGACCTCGGGTGCATCAGCGTTGCGCAACAGCGGGTACTCACCGAAGTTGGACTGGGCGATTTTGCCCTGCTCCATCGTCACTTCGAGCGCCAGCATCGCACTCAGACCGTCTGTAACGGAACCGATGCACTGATGCTCCGCATTGCGCGGGTTGAGGATCGGACCCACATCGCCCACAACGGTGACACGGTGCACTTTGATCTTCTTGCTGGAGTCAACACTGACCTCAGCGACTTCAGCGAAGTGACCTGCGTGTGAGAAGTGAAACGCAAGACCCAGCGCACGTCCCGCGGGCATCTTCCTGCCCCATCCGCCCCGCTGGGCGGCGAGCTTGATGACCTCCGCTGCCCTTCCAGTGTTGAGAGAGCGGGCATCGGCGGGGGGCAGCCAGCGCGGCTCACCCATGATCTCGAGCAGAAACTCGAGGTGATCTGCCTTCGCGGCAACCGACAACTCATGCAGAAAGCTCTGGACTACAAACGCGTGCGAGCAGGAATTGGGCGCGCGCCAGAAACCGCAGCGAGTCCCCAGCGGCAGCATCGATTGGCTCACGTGCACATTTTTCAGCAGCTGCGCAGGAAATTCGTCCGCGCGGGCCCCGGCACCGAATACAGGCTTCTGACCGTCAGCCGTGAACGTGATGTTGTGATCCTGCCAGGCGGAGAGCTTGCCCTGCTTGTCGATCGATCCCTTCAGCGCATGAAATCCACCCGGCCGGTAGTAGTCATGCATCATGTCATCTTCGCGGGTCCACATCAGTTTGACGGGACCGTTGAAACGCCGCGCAATGACGGCCGCCTCACCCATATAGTCAGTCATCAACCGCCTGCCGAAACCACCGCCCACCCGCGTCTGGTGCACGACAACTTTTTCGTGGGGAAGCCCGAACGCGTGCGCAATCTTGTTGCGCCCGGTATCCGGATTCTGGCTGGGACACCACATCTCGAGGATGCCATCATGCATCCAGGCGGTGGTGTTCTGGGGCTCGAGCGGAGCGTGAGCCACAAAGGAAAACTGATAGTACGCCTCGAGGTTGTGAGCAGCCTGCGTGGCCGCCGCATCGACATCGCCCAACTTCGCGACGGAGCTCTCCCCATGCGGCTGCTTCGCGAGTTGCCGGGCACGCGCGACGAAGCCCGTCCAGCTATCGTTGGTTGCCGGACTCTCGTTCCATTTCACCTGCAGCTGCTTCTTTGCGCTGAATGCCGCCCAGGTGGAAGTCGCGATGATTGCAATACCGGGCGGCGCGTCCACACGCGGATCACCCGCTGAGACGAAGGCATCCTTGACGCCCGGAAGGCTCTTGATGTGATCGAGGTTGCATTCGGCGCAGGTGGCGTTGAAAGCCGGAGCCTTCTGGTACACCGCGTAGGAGAGCCCCTCGAGTTGGGTGTCGATCCCAAACAGCGGCGCGCCGGTCACAATCTTGGGATTGTCGACGCCAGTGACCGACCGGCCCAGGATACGGTAATCGCGCTTGTCCTTGAGGGCAACTTTCGCCATCTCGGGCACCGGCAATCGGGCCGCATCGGCCGCCAGTTCGCCATACCGCAATTTGCGGCCACTCGGAGCATGCACGACGACACTGGGCTCCGTGTGACACTCGGATACCGGAACCTGCCACCGTTGCGCTGCCGCCGAGACGAGCATCGCGCGCGCTACTGCTCCCGTCTGCCGTAGCGGCGTCCAGTTCGCGGCCACTGAGCGCGAGCCGCCCGCGCCTTGCGACCCATAGAGATCCGGCCGAATCGGCGCTTGCTCGATGCGCACACGCGCCCAATCGGCATCGAGCTCCTCCGCGATGATCATGGGGAACACCGTCTTGATCCCCTGACCGATTTCCGGATTCTTCGCATAAATGAGAATCGAATCGTCCGGATCGATGCGGATGAAGGCATTTGCAACGAAGGCGGGTACCGGATCGGCTGTCGCGGACGACTGCGCGGCCACTGGCCGCAGATACAGGCCGAGCATCAGTCCGCCACCGATGCCTCCCGACAGCTTCAGGAACTGCCGGCGCGACAGATCCCCAACCCGGTCGCTGACCGCTGCAACCTCACCCACCGACTCCAGAGTCAGTGTGCCATCGTCATGGACCATCATGACTTCACGTCCCGGTGTTGTTGGTCCGCGGCATGACTATTGCCGCCGGCCTTGGCGGCGCTGTGGATAGCCTCGCGGATGCGACGATAGCAGCCACAACGGCACAGATTGCCGTTCATGAACTGATCGATGTCGTCATCCGACGGTTGCGGCTTCTGGGCAAGCAGGGCAGCGGCGGACATTATCTGCCCCGCCTGACAGTAACCGCACTGTGGGACATCGTTTTCGATCCAAGCCACCTGCAACGGATGCAACGTGCCGTCCGGCTGCGCCAGGCCCTCGATTGTCGTTATCTCAACGCCTGTCATATCGGCAGCACGGATCGAGCAGGAGCGCACCGCCGCGCCGTTCACATGCACGGTGCAAGCACCGCAGAAACCGGCGCCGCATCCGAACTTTGTGCCGACCAAGCCGAGATGATCACGCAACACCCACAGCAGCGGCGTCGCCGGATCCAGATCGCCCTCGACAATCCGTTCCTTTTGATTGATCTTCAGACGAAGCACTCTCTTCTCCCGCAGCAGCCGCTCGCTGGAGTTTAGTGCCTGGGACCCATCATCCGCAAAATCCCCAGATTTCTTCACCTTCGCCCCCGGCTAGGCGGCAGTCCGCCCCCCAACGGACACGAACGCTGTCCGATAGCTACGGCTCGGCGGCTGCCAGCAGTACAATCTTTCGCCAATGCCACCCTGTGCCAGGCCCCATGACCACTTCGCTTGAGAAAACACTGCGACGACAGATCAATGTGAAAGGGCAGGACTACATCATCGCCCTGTCACCCGAGGGGCTCAAAATAACCCTCAAGGGAAAGCGCAAGGGACTCGAATTGAGTTGGAGTGCGCTCGTGAGCGGCGATGCAGCCCTGGCGGTCGCACTCAACGCCTCGGTGGGGCAATTTGCGGCACAGACTGCCGCCAAAGTGCCGCCCGCGGTCAAAGCTGAGGCGACGGGACATCCCCGGCGACACAGTCGATCTTGATCAGCGCCACCGTGCTCGAGAAATTCAGCCGCCGCACCTTCTCGGCGCTCGTACTCTCTTTCGGCATCTTCGGAGTGGGACGGGCGCGCCGCGCAGACAGTGCGCCCACGCCATTTGAAGTAGCTCTGGAAAGCAACATACGCGTGCGCATGCGTGATGGTGTACACCTGGCTACGGATGTATATAGACCTGCGCGCGGCGGCCGAGCAGTGGCCGGGCGATTTCCAGTCATCATGGAGCGCACACCGTATGGCCGCAACGTAACCAGCTTCAGGGACTTTACGGCGGAAAACCATACTCCGAAGACGCGAGCGGAGGTCGCCGAATTCTACGTGCGCAACGGTTATGTTGTGATCTTCCAGGATTGTCGGGGCCGGCACGACTCTGAGGGCGAATTCACCAAGTATCTGAATGAAGGCGCCGACGGTTTCGATACCTGCCGCTGGATCGGCGCGCAGCCGTGGAGCAATGGGCGAATCGGAACCATGGGGCTTTCGTATGCCGCACACACACAGGTCGCTCTCGCCTGCTTGAATCCACCGGGCCTGCAGGCGATGTATGTTGATTGCGGCGGCTTTTCCAACGCGTATCAGGGAGGCATCCGCCAGGGAGGCGCGTTCGAGCTCAAACAGGTGATCTGGGCCTACAACCTGGGACTTGAAAGCCCGGAAGTCCAAGCCAACCCGCGCCTGCTCGCGGCACTGAAGGCAATCGATCTGAAGGCCTGGTTCGCGAGCATGCCGTGGAAACGCGGACACACCCCTATCAGCGCAATCCCGGACTACGAGCGCTACATCTTCGAGCAGTGGCAGCACGGCAACTTCGACGATTTCTGGAAGCAGGTCGGCATCTATGCCGCCGGTTTCTATGCGCAGATGGCGGATGCGGCCATGGTGCACCTGTCCGGCTGGTACGACCCATACGCCCGCACCGCCACGGACAACTACACAGGCCTCTCAAAGAAGAAACGCGGGTCCGTGCGCCTGATCATGGGGCCCTGGACTCACGGTGCGCGATCCACTACGTATTCGGGGGATGTTGAGTTCGGGCCCGGATCGACCCTCGACGCCCTGGGGGGCGCCGACATCTTCACACAGCGCCTGCGATGGTTCGATCGCTACCTGAAGGACCGTACCGCGGATCAGAGCGAGCCGCCGGTGCGCCTGTTTGTCATGGGAGGCGGCAGCGGGCGCAGGACTGCGCAGGGCCGCCTCGATCACGGCGGACAGTGGCGTAGCGAAACCGATTGGCCCCTGCCTCACCAACAACCGACGCCCTACTATCTGAGTGAGAGCGGGTCGCTATCCACTGACAAGCCAGGCTCGCAGGCGCAACCGTTGACGTTCGACTTCAATCCCGAGCACCCCGTACCGACCATGGGCGGGACAGTCACTTCAGGTGAGCCCCTGATGCGGGGCGGCGGATATGACCAGCGCGAAGGCCCCAACTTCTACGCCTCGCGTGAGCCGTATCTGCCCGTCGCCGCGCGTCCCGATGTTCTGGTGTTCGAGACACAACCTCTGGCCGGCGACCTCGAAATCACCGGCGTGATCGAAGCTCACCTATGGATCAGCTCCGACGCCCCAGACACTGATTTCACCATCAAACTGATCGACGTCTATCCGCCCAGCGAGGACTATCCGGAAGGCTTCGCCTTGAATTTGACAGACGGCATCCTCCGGTGCCGCTATCGGGACTCCTGGGAGAAGCCCACTCTCCTGTCGCCGGGGCAGGTGTACCGGATCAAAGTCGAAGCATTTCCCACCGCGAATCTGTTCAAACGCGGCCATCGCATCCGTCTGGATATTTCCTCCAGCAACTTCCCGCATTTCGATGTCAACCCGAACACCGGCGCGCCCGAAGGCACGGGACTCGACCGCCGTGTTGCTCGCAACACGGTCTTCATGGATGCCGGCCGGCCATCGCACGTAATATTGCCCCTCATACCGCGGGACGCCTGAGGAGCCCGGCGCCCCGAGGGTGGCTACTTCTGCGCCGCGCCCTTCGTCTTTGCGGCTTCCGCGGCCTCCTGCGCCTTCAGGTATTGCGCATACGGTTTTGCTTCGACTGCCTGGATGATGATGCGCATTTGAACCTCGTCGCTCACCTGGGGCACATATTTGCCCAATCCAAAGTCGGAGCGCTTGAGTGTCGTCATTGCGTCGAAGCCGACCGTCGGCAGGCTGGTCCTTGGGTTCGTACCAATCTTGATCACGGTCACCTCGAGCGTGACCGGTTTCGTCACTCCATGGAGGCTGAGGTTGCCAGTGACCTTGAGTTGATCTTTCATCGCCCCCTTGTCGACCCGGGTGCTCTTGAAGGTCGCGCTCGGGAATCGGGGCGTGTCAAAGAAGTCTGTCGAACGGAAATCCTCATCCAGCGCGGGCACGCCGGTGTTGAGAGTGCTCAGCGGAATAGTGACCTCCACGGAGGACCGGGTCGGGTTGGCCGGATCGAATTCCAGCGTTCCCGTGCCTTGGGCGAACTGCGCGGCGGGACTCGAGAAACCCAAGTGGTTCCATCGAAATACCCCCTGGGTGTAGTCCGGTTCGAGCGTATAGGTAGTGGCCTGCGCAGAGACGGACGCGAGAGCGAGAGCGGCGACAATGCCGGTGCGACGAATCATTAGGCGGACTCCGTGATGAATTCCTGGGGCAAGCAGGGAATGACGATGCCCACGAGGACCGAGGGAAGTCCTGAATCAGCCCTGAAAGCGGCTGAAAACTTCTGAACCCGCGGATTTGCGACAATAGGCAGCAACACCCGCCATCGGCGGCTCGCCCGGAGAACCAGGCTTGGATCGCCCGACTTCGATACAGCTTCGCATCGGTGACTGGCGCGTCAATCCGACCTACGGCCAGATTTCACGCGGCGCCGAAGTCGTGCGGCTGGAGGCGCGCACCCTGCGGCTGCTCCTGTGCCTGGCCCAGCGTGCCGGGGAGGTCGTCAGCATCGACGACTTGCTGGACGAGGTCTGGTCCGGAGTCGTCGTTACTCCAGACTCTGTCTACCAGGCCGTCGCGTCGCTCCGGCGGCTTCTGGGCGATGACGCCCGGCAGCCCGCCTACATTGCAACAGTGCCGCGGCTGGGATACCGGATGATGGCGGCGGTAAGCCCGTGGGTCGATGAGGCCATAGCACCGAGCGCACCCTCGCCCGCCGTGCCCGACGCCGCGCCGGCCGTGCCCAACACCGCACCTGCGGTGCCGGTCACCGACGCGCGGACGTCAGCCGGCGCCTCTCGCGAAGCCAGCGCCTCTCAGGAGGCCGGTGCCTCTCACGGTGCCAGCGCGCCTGGCGGCGCCGCGACCACCCGCGACGCCAGTGCGCCCCGCAGGCCCCCTGTCCTCCTGCTAGCCGTAGCCGCCCTCTGCCTCACGCTCGTAGTTGCTTTCCAGTTTCGCGACAAGTTCGCGAGCAACCATGACATCGGTTCACCCGCCAGCACACCGCCGCCGAAATCCGTCGCAGTGCTCCCATTTCTCGATCTGACCACCCAGGAAATGAACGAAGAGTATTTCGCCGACGGCATGACCGAAGAACTGATCGACAAACTCAGCAGGATTCCCGGCCTTCGCGTACCCCCTCCCACATCCTCCTTCTACTTCAAGGGCAAGCGCATAAAGCTGGCCGACATCGCCAGATCCCTTGGTGTGGCCTACCTACTCGACGGCAGCGTGCGCAAGTCAGACGCAACACTGCGCATCGCCGCGCGGCTGATCCGTGCCAATGACGGTTACGTTATCTGGTCTGAGACATACGATCGCCCGGTGGACAACAAATTGAGCGTCCAGGACGACATCGCCAGCGAAGTTGCAAAAGCCCTCACCGCGACCATCAATTAAGGGCGTCCTGGTCAAGCCTGGACCAGCACCATCGATCGTCACGGAGTGAGTTTGTACACATCAACGCCGCCGTTGTAGTTGGGGACATAAATCTGGGCCCCATCGATCACAGGCGGATTGAATTTGTTGAACAGGAACGGGATACCCCAACGCTGCGAGTCCCATAGAACCCTCAGTGAGCCGTCACCGGCCAGGTGCACAGGGTCGTAAACGAGCAACCGGCCGTTTACAACCTGAGCGTTCGCATCACCGTACGGGATCGTGCAGACGAGGATTGCAGACTCCGCGTCCGCCCCATTGCTCGATCCCGAACAGAACCCGCCCGGCATTCCTCCCGGCGGGTTGCCCCGGACGTCCGCGCTCGCATACTCATGACTCTGCGCGATGTAGGTTAAAGCACCCGCATCACTCACACGCCACTTGTGGAGTTGAGCGTTCTCACCCCAGGCGAAGATCGTCCACGCTCTCAACACGGGATCGAAGAATTGCACCGGGGTCATATGGAGGTGCGCGGAATCGCCCCACGGCAGGAAATTCAACGTCCTGGGGTCATTCGGACAGGGATCCACGGGCCCGGGACTCATGGTCAGCCAGACCGGGGGCGCCGCGAGCTTGGCACAGTTGGCCCTGGCGTTACCGAGATCCGCGACAGTCGTTCCACCCAGATTTGATGTCCTGATCGGGTAGGCGATCCCGTCCTTTCCTGTCGCGACGCACACACCAATCGCGAAAATACACGCCGGCCCCGCGGATCCCCAGTCCTCGTCCGACCAGGCACCCGTGGCCATGTTTGGAAATACCAGCAGAACCGGTGCGCCACGCTCGTTCATGTTGGTCACGAACGTAGCCTGCGCGAGCGACATGCTCATTCCACTGCCAACAGGCCTGACTGCTTCGGTGGGAGCGCTGACACCGGCCAGCTTCATCGCCGGCATCCGCTGCTGCCCGGTCCGGACGAGATCCATCCAGGGTGTCCAGTGATCGACTACCTGCAGTTTTGCCTTGGTTCTGCCCGAAGCGGGCGTGTACTGCACTTTGAGGAATGACTCTCCCCACTGAGTCTTGCCGTCAAAGTCGCCGTTGCCCGTGATGGCGTAGAGAAATCCCTGCGCGTCGGCCGCAAGCCCCTGCCCGCCCATCCAAATACCCGCGCCCTCTCCGGCTGACATCGCAAGCGCGGTGGTTATCTTGTTCGTTGCGCAGTCGAACGCGAAGATCCATCCCGCCGCTGCATTGCCCGTTTCCTGCACCGTACCCGAGGCCCAGAAAATCGTCTTTCGATTCTTGACCTTGGTGAGCACAAGTGCGCTGCGCTGCTTGCGCATGGTACTGGCGTAGGATTGCCCGCCACTGGTCCCCTCAACCGGAACAGGGGCCACGACGCGCGCCCCATCGGCGACATTCAACACGAACACTTGATGCTTCGCGTTTTGAGGCGTGCCGTCGGGTGAGATCCAGGCCACCAGGTACACCCGTTGAGTGTCGGCATCAATCACCCCGGTGCTCAGGACACCCCACTTATCATTGATCGCGTGGCAATCAATCGTCGGGAAGTCGCCTACGCAACCATCGGGGTTTGCTTTCCTCGGCCCAGTTGGCGTTCTCCCGTCAACAGGCCGGCCCAGGGTGACGGTCCACAACTCTTCGCCCGAATGAGCATCCACTCCTCTCACAACGTTTGCCATGGAGGGCAACACCATGACATCGTGCGTGGTGCCATCCTTGAGCTTGACGTTCGGAAGAATCAGTGGCTGCGCTTCGATGCCGCGAGCATCACCGAACACTGGAATAATGGTCGCCCGGACGATCCCTTTCGATTCAACCGTTGCCTGGGTGAGCACTTTCTCGTTCGGGTTCCAGCCACTCCTCGAGTTGTCGGCCGATCGGGTCAGCCATGGGACCATGGCTGTCTCTGCCATGCATGTCTGTGAGGCGGTGAATACGGAAGCCAGGATGAGCAGGCACGAGAAGCAGCGCGTCATACGTCCTTCTTCGGGACAGCGGGGACTGCACAGATACTGTTCCCCTGCGGGCGTTTATCGCAGCCCCCCGCGATGCGTCAGCGCGCTAAAGCGTCCGGGCTCGCGCAAATCATGCGACGGCGAACGGTGTAGCCCCCTGTCAGCAGCAGCGATGCAATCGTCCACCAGCCAAGGGCACCACCCCCGCCGCCGCCTGAGCCGGGAGTTGGACTCGGAGTCGGCGCTGCAGAGCCGGTCACTGTAATAGTCATCGACGCCACAGCCGATCGGTTCGCGCCATCCACTGCAGCCACGGTCACATTGACCGTACCGCCAGGACCGTTCGCCGGCATGACAGAAAGCGTGCACGACAGAGTCGAAATGCCGCAATCAGCGGGCGCAATCGTCACACCCGGCGATCCAGCGGCAACTATGGAAGCCGGAATCGAAGAGGTGTTGCTGCTCGTCACCGAAAAATGCAGCGCCCCCGAGCCACTGACGGTGAATGGGTAGGAAGGCGAGCTCGAGCCTGCCATGAGGGATGAATCCGGCAGCGAGGTGATGGTCGGCACGGGAAATGTCCCGAGAGTGCCCATGGCATCGATGCGGCCGAATCCGAATTTTCCATCCGGTGAAACACTTCCCAGTTGGACCGCACCTGCCTTCAGGGCCGCGACGAGTTGTGATGCGGTGAGACCCGGAAATGCGCCTCGGATGAGCGCCGCAACGGCGGCAGCATTGGGTGCGGATGCCGACGTGCCGTAGAAATTCCCGTCCGGAAACAGACTCCCCGCGAAATACGTCCCGGCCGCGTCTACGTTGATGCCGTCGGGCGCCACCAGCACAGGCGCTTGAATACGGGTTGTGTCAGGAAATACGAACGTGATCGGCCCGAGACTGCTGAACGGCTCGATGTTATTACCCACACCATCCGATCCGTTGACCGCACCTACCGTGACCGCGCCGCTGGCGAATGCCTGGGGTGCGACGACGCTTCCGACCGTGGGTTTGGAGAGTGACGTCAGGCCATCGCCGCCAACCCACAGCTTCAGGAACTTCCCATTGGGGAAGGCGTCGGGTGTTGCGATGTAGAGGGTGTAGGATCCGGTCGTGAAAGATGTGTTCACCGCGACCTGCGTGTCGGTGGCAGAAGCCGTGGAAAGGCAGCCGGTCTTCGTACTGTCGCTGCTGTTAACCCAGTACACATCGAATTTGCTGGCATTGTGGCCGGGTGGATCTGCCCACGCAAACGTCACCGGAATGCTGGACGATTGGCTGACGGTCAGGAGTTGGCTCGGATCGCCATCGAACTGGGACACGTAGTAGTCCGTCTGTGTGGCGCCACTTGAGGGGCAGGTCAACGGCGGCAGGCCGAGAGACGACAACGCGACCGGAGAGTAGTTTCCCTCCCAATAGCTGCCGTTGTAGTTTCCCTGGGCCGTGAAAAGCGCGACGGTGGGATTTTGCGCCAGGAGCTGTGCGATGGCTTGCACGGCGGAGCTGTCGGATGACAGCAGGTCCTCCTGTGGGAAGATCAGGTCATCGGCCAGAATGGTCGCGCCCACGGCAATCATTTGACTCAGGCAAGAGGTGTACTCGACAAAAGTGTTGGGCCCGCAGTAGGCAAGGCTCGCGCCCGGCGCCACTGCGTGCACTTCCTCGAGCAAGGCGGTGCCCTCGTCTCCCGGCTGCGAGCCCGCTCCATCACTCGGCTTTACAACCTGCACCGCGGGAAGCTCGCCGCGCCCCTGGATAGTCTGCAGGTGAGAGATGCCTGCCGACTGAACGCCCACCTTGGCACCGGTGCCGTCGACGCCGGTCTGGGCGACAAACTGGTCCGCGCGCATGATGGTCACGCCATTTCGATCTATACCGCCCGCAGGGCCGGCCGCCGGCCGTGAGACCGGGGCGGAGGATCCCTGCAGAGGCGCCATTGAGATCAACGCCGTTTCAGGGACCACACGCCGGGGGGACACCACGTAAGAAGGGACCGTCACGCGTGTAACACCAGCGACTGCCGCAACTGCGGAGAGTGACTCCGGCGCCACCCAACCTTCGACGACACACAGAGGAGCGAGTTTGGTTGACGAACCGACCGACAAGCCCACTGATTCGAGCGCTTTGGTCGGCGTGCGTTGCGAGCAATCGTAGTGAACGTCTGCCTGAACCCAGCCTTGTGCGTTCAAGTGCGGCTGCAGTGCCGTGGCATTGGAGACCGGCTCAGTTTCGTAGTGGCTGGTTAGCGGTCTGGAAGCCGTGGGGGCGTCGTAGATGGCCAGCAGCTTCGTGGACACTCTCGACCGCCACTCATCGGCGGCCCCGGCCTGGAGGTCGGCGACTCCCCAGAGTCCGACGATCGTGACGAGGCTCGTGGTGAGCCTCGCGATCTTATTTGCCCCTCCCATGGGGCTATTCTGCCTCAATCAGCGCGCCGCCGGCATCAATGCGGGGTGCGCCTGCCCGATGTGTTCGCCCTGTCCGGTGTGTTCGTCCCGTACGAGGGCATCACTCCGTTGCCGTGAAGGTCGCGTCAACCACGAAGCCCCCCTGGATCTGCCTGCCGACGAGCGTTCCCTGGGCTGCACGAACCAGCCTCTGCACTGTGGCCAATCCCAATCCCGAGTGACCCGCCGCCGGAGAGGCACGTAGCTGGTGAAAGGGACGGATGGCTTGCTCCCACTCCTGCACCGAGATTCCCTGGCCGCAGTCTTCCACGCTGATCAGCAATTCGCCCGGCCGCAGCAAGGTGCGGACTGTCACAGGGGCCTGACCATGCTCGAACGCATTCTGGACGAGATTGATCACCACGCGCCGAACTGACTCCAAAGGCAGCAGACGCGATCCGGTGGCATTCAACTCCACAGTCAATTCCCCGGTCCGCAGGTAGTGACCGAGCGAGTCGCGGACAATTTCATCTGCGCTGGCAAGCGCCGGCGTCTCCCGGTATCCGGCACGCACATAGTGCAGAAACTGGCCGACGATCCGATCGATCTCCTCCACGTCAGTTGTGATCTGCCCGATCAGATTGGGGTCCGGGGATTCCAACAAATCAACCGCTACGCGCATGCGCGCGAGCGGTGAGCGCAGGTCGTGAGACAACCCGGCGAGCATGAGCTCACGCCGCTCATCGAGTTCGACCAGGCGCTGCGACATGGCCTGGAATGCAACCGCGAGGGAACGGACCTCACTGGGACCCGATGAGGCATCGACCGTTACGACCTCGCCATCTCCGACCCGCCGCGTCGCCTCAACGAGCGCCGCAAGCGGGGCTGCCAACCTCCGGGCAAACAGTGCGGCCGCCACTAGTGACAGCAACCCGCCTGCCAGGACGACACCACCCATGGCGAGGGGTGTCCCCGGACGTGCAACCTGCCACTTCAGAACGAACCAACGATCGGGTACCTGCGCCATACGGATCCACAGCTCTGTCGGCATCACTCCTACGACAACGACGCGCGAGCCCGGCATGTCCGCCTGCAGTTGCGTGCGAAGACGGTTCAGGTACAAACGCAGCGAAAATCCTTCCCGCCTGAGCCTTTGCGGAATACTCGCGTCATCGCGTACTTGCACACCATCGGGCAGCGGCATGCCGGATGTGTATGATGCGGCTGCAAGTGCCGCCTTCTGGGCCAACACGTGAGCAGTCACTTCCGCAGCAGGGATGAGTGTCGTCCAGACGAGAGCCGCCCACGCGATAAGCGAAAAGAACACCAACGCGCACGTGATCAACATCGCGGTGCGCGCAAAGAGACCCCTGGGCCAAAAGCGGCTCACTTCGACTCATCCGGCACAAACACATAACCTGCGCCCCACACGGTCTGGATGTAGCGGGGGTTTGCCGGATCCGCCTCGATGATCCGGCGCAGCCGCGACATCTGTACGTCGATGCTGCGGTCGAATGCGCCTCGCTGACGGCCCCGCGCCAACGCCAGCAGCCGCTCGCGAGAGAGAGTTTCTCCCGGATGGGAAGCCAGGGCGTGCAGAACTGCGAACTCACCCGTAGTGAGGCTTACCGGTTTGCCGTCGAGCTCGAGTACGCGAGTGGCGGGCCGCAACGTAAACCGGCCGAACTGCACGATCGCGGCCTCCGCTGCCGGAGCACCGGGAGGTTGTGTCTGCTGCCTGCGCAGCACGGCGCGGATCCTTGCCACGAGCTCACGCGGATTGCACGGTTTCGGCAGGTAGTCGTCGGCGCCAATCTCCAACCCGAGAATTCGATCAACATCATCGCCCTTGGCGGTCAACATCACGATGGGCAGCAGGTTGCCTGCTGCGCGCAGATCCCGGCAGATCTCGAGCCCATTGCGATCGGGAAGCATCAGGTCCAGGACCATCAGGTCTACGGGCGCCTCATGCAGCACCCGCTCCATCTGGCGCCAGTTGGCAGCCAGGACGACCTGGAACCCCTCCCTTCGCAGATACGTCTCGAGCAGCGCACGTAGGCGCAAATCGTCATCGACCAGAAGAAGGCGCGGCATGGTGTCAAAGCTCACGAGCGAACGTTATGCAAAATGAGCCCTTCCAAGGGTAACAAATTATTTCTGTCCGGCTGTCTGAAACAGGTGGTTGCACCTTAAGGCGTGCACCATACGACCACGGACACGCTCTATTGCCTAAGTTATCGCGAATCGCCGCCGCCAACCTCACCCCTTCGCGCAATGGAGCAACTGAAATGGGACGCAACCCTCAACCCTGGATGCTGGTCGTACCCGCTTTCCTGGTCCTTGCAGCGACGCTGGAAGGACTTTGGCTCGAACATCGTGATGGCGCATACGACTGGAAGGCGTACTTCACGTCAATGGGTGATCTCGTGCTGCGCATGGCATCAAACCTGCTACCGGTGGCTATCGCTGCGGCAGGTCTGCAATGCTGCTGGGTCCATCGGCTCTACACCCTGCCGCTCCATGAGGGCTGGACGTGGGTCGTGCTCTTTTTCGGGCAGGAGTTCTGCTACTACTGGATGCACCGCGCCGATCATCGGGTGAGATGGCTCTGGGCCACGCATTCAGTGCATCATTCCCCGAACACACTCAACTTGTCAGCCGCGTATCGACTGGGTTGGACAACGCGCCTGAGCGTCGCACCGCTCTTCTTTGCTCCACTGGTCCTCGCCGGTTTTCCGCCCCTCCTGGTCGGTGGGGTGTTGGCCGCCAACCTGTTTTATCAGTTCTGGTTGCACGCGGCCTGGCTGCCGCGGCTCGGGCTGCTGGAATGGATTCTCAACACACCGGCCCACCATCGCGTGCATCACGCAAGCAACCCCGAATACCTGGATGCGAATTTCGGTGGCGTGTTGATCGTGTTTGACCGTCTGTTCGGCACGTTCGTCGCGGAACAGCCCGGCGTTGCCATCCGCTATGGCCTGGTCGAGCCAATCCGCAGCAACAATCCAATCCACATCGGCTTGCATCAGTGGCGTGCAATCTTTCGCGACATCGCCCGCGCCAAATCAGTGCGCGCCGTGCTGTCCGCAGCCTTCGGTCCGCCGCACTCACAGACGCAGACGCTCGGGTGCCCCTTGTCGTTTCTGGACACTCCTCGGCCTCAGTCGCTGGCCGAAACACAGTGGTTGGTTTTTGCACGCGCCAAGAAGCGGCCGCCCTGCGGACAGCCTCGCATCGTGTAGGCGCGACTGCTAATCTGTCGCCATTGCGCCGCTGTAACGCCTGCGCAAAAGGAGAGTAACGTGAGATTTGCAGTCGCATCCGTTTTCACATTGCTACTTGCAACCGGCCCCGTGCTCACTCAGAGCGGGGACGCAACAAATTCGTCACAACCGAAGCCCTCCGAGGAGTCGCTGCATCACCTGCTCGAGGTCATGCAGGCCAAGCAACTCGTTGCCGCCATGGCTCAGCAGATGGACGCCATGTACACCGGCATGGTCAACAAGGCGTTGGACGGCAAGTCCGTCACACCCGAGCAGCAGAAGGCGTTGGAAGCGCGCCGGGCCAAAGTATTGGACATGTTCAAGGAAATATTCAGCTGGGAGTCCATGGAGCGCCTGTACATGAAGGTTTATGCAGATACCTTCACACAGGATGAGATCGACGGCATGACCGCTTTCTACAGCAGCCCCACAGGACATGCCGTGATCGTGAAACTTCCGCTCGCGATGAAGACCTCCATGTCCGAGATGCAGGATCGCATGAGGCAAATGGTTCCGAAGCTCCAGGAGATGGCCAAGGAGACAGCGGACGAGATCAAGGCGCAAGGCACGCCTGCGCCGAAGAACAACGCAGGTTGAAGCGTTCGGCCGATCGGCCTTGCCAAACGGTGAGGCCGATCGGCAAAGTCCCGTTCCCGTGCTCATCCCGTCTGGCGCGACGTCCCGCGGTTCAGACCAGGGCGTCGACACCCTTCTGATCGATCACGTTGAGCAGTTTTAGCGAAGGGCCACTGGGCCTCTTTTCACCAATCTCCCACTTCTGCACCGTGGAAACGCTCGTGTTCAGAAACGCGGCAAAGACCGCCTGACTCATTCGCGCGCGCGCGCGCAGCGCGCGAATCTGCCTTGGGCTCAACTCGCGAACCTGAGGAAGCGCGAGCGCGTCGAACTCTCGCATGGTTTGCTTATCGATCGAGCCTGAGCGATAGAGAGCCGATGCGGTTTCGTGAACTTCAGTGAGTATGCGACTTCGCTTCATGGCAAATCTCCGTCAAATTCCCCGATTCCAGCTCGATTGCGATCCGGCCCGCATCGAGCTTCAAAAGCGCCCCGGCCAGCCTCTGTAACGCTGCTAGTTCGCGATCGCTGATATTCGCCCGTTCGTTCTTTTCGAATCCGAACACGAAGAACCACCGACTTCCAAGATTGGTACCGACCAAAACGCGCGCACCGCCGCTCTTGCCACGACCCTGAATGGCCACACGCTTTTTAAAGACGTGGCCGCCGAGATCAGCGTCGATCAACCCAGCGGCCATCTCCGTTACAGAATTGCACAGATCGGCTTCCGTTAGCTTGGTCTTGCGCAACCACCGGTGAAACGCTTTCGTCTGAAAGACGTGACGCTGCACTTTAACTGTATCACCTGGTGATATAGATTTCAATTGCTGCCCTCCTCTCCCTTCCCTTTACACAGACGAACGGGCCGCGGAAATCCTAGATACCTTTTGCAAGTCGGTTGCCGCAGTTTCGACGTCAAAAGAAGCGCTTAATCTAACAACACAAATTGATCCGTCTGAGTACGACGTTCGCTGCCCCGTACGAATTCAACACTAGGACGCGTGTGCCCGAAGGAATGTGAATTTGAAGGGGCCAAGCTCCGTCTCACGTATCTCCGGAAACTCAGCCCTGCAGGCAGCCATCCGCGCGCAGACGTATTGCGAAGCTTCGCGATTTCACACGACGTTCGAGGAGTCCTCACAAGGGCTCGTCAGAGGGTAAAGTAGTGCTGGTAACCGCATAAAGAGGATGCCCATGGCAACCCAAGACACGCTCCCATACCGAACCGCTCTGATCATCGGCGCAGGTGTTGGCATCAGCGCCTCTTTGGCGCGGGCATTTTCGCGCGCAGGCCTCAAGGTTGGACTGGTTGCGCGCGAGCCTTCGAACCTCGCGATCCTTGCCGGTGAAACAGGGGCATCCGTGTTTTCCGCTGACGCCTCACAGCCGGCAGCCGTAGCTCAGCTGTTCACAGACGTCGACACGCGTCTCGGCGAGCCAGATGTTCTGGTTTATAACGCAGCTTTACGAGCTCAAGGACCGGTAGCTGAAATTGATCCGGCCCTGGTTCGGGACGCCCTGGCGGTTTCCGCCTTCGGAGGATTTCTGGCCGTTCAACAGGCCGCAAAACGGATGATTCCTCGTGGGCGCGGCGCCATCCTGCTGACGGGCGCCTCGGCAAGCATCAAGGGATTCCGGAATTCCAGCGCCTTTGCGATGGGCAAATTCGCACTGCGTGGCTTGGCCCAGAGCGCGGCTCGCGAACTCGGGCCCAAAGGTATTCACGTCGCGCATTTCATCGTTGACGGCGTCGTGCGCAAAGCGGGGCGCCCTGACCCCGCCGATCAACCCGACAGTACGCTCAATCCGGATTCGATTGCCAAGACATACATGGATGTACTCAGCCAGTCACGCGATGCGTGGTCATTCGAGGTAGAACTGCGGCCCTGGGTCGAAACGTTCTGATCAGCGGTGTGCCAGCGCTCGCAGCCGCTCATACAGCGCAGCGGCATTGTCGTTTGGAAGAATACACACCGCAAAATCGTGAGGCGGCGGTCCCTCACGGCAGAAGTGACCGAGCGCACTTCCATCGACCTTGTCGCACCACACGCGCGCGCAAAGAAAGGCTCTGGGAAATGCGCCACACACGCCCCCGGCGTCGTTCTGGAAATGAAAATCCCACAACGCATCCACGGGTACGAGCGTGGACTGCGCACCATTCCAGCGGCGTCGAACGGCGACCTTCTCGTCACTGCCCTGCATTTGCTCAGTTTACCTTCTGACCCAGCCCCTGACCGTCAATAACACGAGCGGGCACGACTCAAATCACGTTCAACTCCCGCAGCGGCCGCCCCTTCTCGATCCGGTCGTAGGCAAGGTCTGACAGATCCAGCGTCACAAATCGCCCATGGCAGATCAATTCCGCAACACCGCGAGCCACTACGGGAGCCTGTTGCATGCCGTGACCTGAGAAGCCGTTCATGAGCAGTAGATTTTCGAGGGCCGGGTGGAATCCAACAATGCCGTTGTGATCGAAGACGTTCATTTCGTAGTAGCCGGCCCAAGCACGCTCGAGCCTGGCCGCCTCGAACGCGGGAATGCGAGCGGCCAACGCAGGCCACAGCACCGATTCGAACGCATCATAGTCGGGCTCGAGGGGCGCATCGTCCAAATCCGCGACGGGAGGAGTACCAGCGATGTATCCCGACCCTTCGGGACGGATCCAGAAGCCGGATGGATCGATCAACAGCGGGAACGCGTCCATCCTCGTTGGACACGAAATCACATAGACGGTACGCCGGCGCGCCGCCACCGGAAGATCGCAGCCGGCCAGGCGGGCGATCGAACGAGCCCAGGGCCCGGCCGCATTGACGACAAATCTGCCTGCGACCTGGCCGCCCGCGCCTAGGCGAACCGATTCGATTCTTCCGCCCTTCACTCCCAGCCCGCACACTTCGCCGCGAATGTAGTCGACCCCCTGGCTGCGGGCCTTGGAGGCGAATGCAGCGAGAAGCGAATACCCGTCGAACCAACCTTCGCCATTGAGTCCCAGAGAGCCCGCGGCCAGATCCGAGGTTCTGAGCCAGGGGAAACGCGCAGCCAGTGCATTAGTGTCGAGCAACGCGACATCGGCGCCGAGCTGCGTCTGGATCGTATGGGCACGCCGCAGAGACTCCAACCCGCAGGCCGGCGCCAGGTAGAGATACCCCCGCTCTTTCAAACCAATATCAACGTTGGAGCCCTCAACCTCCAGCAACTCATCCGCCTGGCGCAGAAAACCAATGCTGGCCTGGCAGATGCGGATATTCACCGGCGTCGTGAACTGTTGGCGAATGGAAGCGGCCGACAGCGCAGAGGATGCGGTCGCATAAGTCGGATCGCGCTCGATGACGATGACATGGATGTTCGGATCGAGTCGTGTCAGCCAATAAGCCAACGCCGAGCCCATGATGCCGCCACCTATGATTGCAACGTCCGCTTTCAATACGGCGACCTCGACCTTTCAGGGAAGGCCTCTTTCAGCGAGACCCCTGGCAGCATGCACTTCGAAGTCATCGGAGGCTTTCCGGGAAACCGAGAAGCGCACTTTACAGCGTACGGCAGCGCTGCGTAGAGGTCCAATCGGGGCGACTTGCGAAGATCCACATTGCCCCCGTGCCGATCGAAGCAACAGTTGGATGGCAACGTTCTGACAAGGGTTGCCGGCCAAGAAAGGTACGCGTCGCGAACAGGTTCCTCTAAAGCGCTCGCGATCGTTGCTTCATCGCGGCATTCTCCAAGATCGTCGTGCCGTCTTGTCCGTGGAGAAATTCGCCGACAAAGGCCCGGCCGATATCGTCCTGATCAATCGTCCCAAACGATCCTGGAACGACCCGCCCCAGCACAGCAAGAAACCCTGGGGTGTGCGCATTACCCGCAATGATGCCGGGGCGAAAAATTGCCAAACGTTTAAATCCGAGGCTCCGCACCGCATCTTCTTTTTCGCCCATGATGCGGGCATAACGAATCCAGCTCTTGGCGCCACTCCCGGCCGCCGAAAGAAGTCCGAATCGTTCGATTCCCGCCGCCAGGCAGCCACGCGCAAACGCGCCGACCAGGCCAATTTCCAGCTTCCTGATGTCCTCTTCGCTCCATTGCTGACTCCCTTTACCGATGCCGATACAGGATGCGGCATATAACGGCTCACCCTGCGCGCTGCAGGTCCTGGCCAGTTCGGCGACCTCACTGGCAAAATTTGCCCCACTGGTATCCATGACCACCTGGCGCAGACGCGCATCGGCAGCAAGAGGAATCGTCCGGCGATTGACCATCACCACTTCCGTGCACGAGCCTGCAGCGAGCAAGGCCCGCACCAGTGCCGACCCAACTTGCCCGGTACCACCGACGACCAAAACGCGAAAACCCATGTTCTGCCTCTTCCGCCGGGTACTAGACTGACCCGGGGCGCTGTGCCTGGATATTCCAACCCAACATTTCGTAAACGCGATACCGCACCAGGCCAGCATACTCGTGCAGAGCCAGGTCCATGCGCACAAAATTGAAGGAGATTGGCAGTGGGGTCAACCCAGCGCCAACATAGTCCGCCCGCTCCGGCAGCGCACGGACTCCGAAGTGCGCGAAATAAAGGATGCTCCTGCGCAGATGTAGTCCGGACGTGACCAGGAGCACCTGGTCCTGGGGATGATCCTTCAACCACGCCGCGCAGAATTGGGCGTTCTGCCAGGTGTTCAGGCTACGCCCTTCGATGACGAGGTCAGCGGGATCGACGCCGGCCTTCACCAACACAGCACCGTACGTCTTGCCTTCCGAAGTACCCAACTTGCGTGGGTCGCCGCCTGACACTATCACGATGCAGGCCTTTCCATTGTGTTTGCACTGCAGGTACAGCTCCAGGGTCTTCACGATCCTGCCGTACACAAGAGCCGGCACTTCCAGAGTGCCGGTGTCTGCAACCGGCTGCGTGCCTCCACCCAGAACAACTATGGCGGCTCTTGGTTGCCACGAGGACACCGGCACGCCCGCGTAACCTGTCTGCAAATCCTTCAGCGCGAGCGCAGGCAGCGGACCACATCCGACCGCAACGAGCAGGATTCCCGCAAGGATGAAGAGAGCTCGCGCGCTCTGCGGCCGCCTGGCCCTGGCGAGTATGGCCGCTGCGGCCACCAACAACGAGATCAGTGAGATGGTCATAGTCCGCGCAGAGTAGCAAATCAGCGCCTGACCCTGTTGCAGGCACGCCACCAAGACCTTCGTCGCCCCCAATCGTGACGCAAATCACGGCTGTAGAACAGTATGTCAATTACGGTTGTGGCCCTTAATCAGTCAACGGCAGGAGTGAGTCGTGTTTGCCGCCTTCAAGGTCATTGCCGCTTTTTTGCTGGCTTGCGCGTCAGTAGCGGCCGCCATCGTGGAATCCGGGCACCCGCTGCTATTCGGCTGCGCGTGCGTCGCCTTCGTGGCCGGTATCGTGGGGGCGGAAGCCTTGCGGATCTACCGGAACCGTGCAGTCCGCTCTGCATCGAGTTGATCAGCGAGCCGATCCGGTGCCGGGAGATGTTGACCCGCCGCTGACTTTCGTCATACAGGCGGCGGATTGATCCGCGCGAACCCCTCCTGCGTGCGATACGGATAGTAAGGGTAGGACGGCATCACCTCGCTCGCTTTGTCGAGCTTCGCGATCTGCTCCGGCCTCAGCCATCGAGATGCTCTGCGCGCCACCTGTCGTTCGCGCCAGCGATGGCGAGGCGGCGCGCCAGTTTGTCCTGGGCGGCGTCGGTCTTGCGCGTTTGTCACAATTTCATATCGGTCCGGACATCGACGCCGGCCGGCTCGTGCCCGTACTCGAGGAATTCAACCCAGGCGACCGGAAGGACATCCACGCCGTATTCCTCGGGCGCGGCGGACCCTTGCCGGCGCGTGTGCGCGCGTTCGTTGATTTCCTCGCCAAGCACGTCCGGATCGAGGGTGATTGCGCCCGGGATGCAGTCGGTTCATATTCAGTGTCAAATGATCGCGACATCCGGCCGATCCGCAGAAGAGCCACGACCCAGATTGGGGCCCGAGGGCGCCGAGGCGCCCCAGTTTCGGGTCCTGTTCTCGCGGCCGACAGACTTTGCCGGCCGTCCGGACTCGCGACCCAACAGCTTCCGCTGGTCCGGAGGCGGGACAATTCACATAATGGAGCGCGGACTCCTGATCATTGCGCGCCGTCGCTCCGCCATGGCGTTCCACACAACAGAACAGCGCTTCGTGCCTGCCGCAGAGATCTGTGATGTGTACCGCGAAGGCAAGTCGGTACGCGTCGATTTGCGCGGCGACTTACAACAGCGCGACTACTTCCAGTTCTGGACTGCCGACGCAGCGACCGCCGGAACGATCGTACGGCTCCTTCCCACAACCCGTACCATCGAATACGAAGGCCCGGCGGCGCTGTCCGTCCCGTTCCCGGAAACACCATCGCTGCATCGAAGGCGTACGTCGGCGCGCGCGCTCATACTGATTTCGCTCGTTGCCGGGCTCGGCATTGCTACCCTCATCACGACAACCAAACTGCGTGACCAGCCACGCCCCGACACGGCTGAGCACAAACTCACCGCGCCAGCCGTAAGCTCCGGCAAGACACCGGTTCAGAGCACGGCTACGCTGCCCCGTGCGACTGCAGCGCAGATCGAAACGGCAACCGCGTACCTGGAGCGTTTCGACGCTCGCATCGACGGGTTACGGGCGCAGTACAGGATGGCGTTCCAGTCACTTCAGAACGGCAGCTTGTCACAACCTGATTTCATCGAAGGCATTGATCGATGGCTGTTACCGCAGTGGCGCAACCTGTACGACGAGTTAGCCTCGAATAGGCCCGAAGACGGATCACTGGATTCGGTGATCCGCACGCATTTGTTGCACGCAGCACGAGGTTGGGAGGGCGCCCTGGACGATTACGCGAGAGGACTGATCGACCAGAACTACACCACCGTTCTGACGGCATTCGATCGGATGTCGGAAGCCAACAAGGCCCAGCGCCAGGCCTGGAGCGTCATCGAGCACGCGGACCGGTCACCGCCTCTTCCGTGACTCGCGTGAGCTTTGGGCTGAAAAAATGGATGACCGCAATCCCGACGATGTAAGCGCCGGCGGCGAGCGCGAAGATGGGCTGATAGCTGCCGAATACATCCAGTATGTAGCCATTGTATTTCGACATCAGCATGCCCCCGACGGCGCCTGCCATCCCGCCGATACCCACAACTGAGCCAACCGCGACGCGCGGAAACATGTCTGAGGGTAGTGTCATCAGGTTGGCGGACCACGCCTGGTGAGCCGCGGTTGCAAGGCCAATGATGGCCACCGCCATCCACAACTGGTCGACAAACTGCGCGAAGACGATGGGCGTGACGGCCACCGCGCAAATCAACATCGTGATCTTGCGGGCCGCATTCGCGGAGCGTCCGGCCTTCATCAGGCGCGAAGAGCCCCAGCCACCCACCACGGAGCCGATATCCGACAGCAGGTAGATGGCGACCAGGGGTGGTCCGAATGACTTCAGGTCCAGGTTGTAGCGTTTGCTGAGAAAGTCGGGCAGCCAGAACAGGTACAGCCACCAGATCGGGTCGGTCAGAAACTTTCCCAGGGCGTAGGCCCAGGTTTCCCGCACCCGCAGCAGCTTCGGCCACGATACTGAGACGGGCGCCTGCGGCTTGACGTCCTCGCCAGAGCGAATGTAGGCCAACTCGGCAGCCGACAACTTCGGATGCGCGCCTGGACTGCGATACATCAGCAGCCATGCGATCAGCCACACGAATGTGGCGGCCCCTGTCACGATGAACGCGACCCGCCATCCCCATGCCAATGTGATTGCGGGTACGACCAGCGGCGTGATTATGGCGCCGACGTTGGAGCCGGCGTTGAAAATCCCTACCGCGAGCGCCCGCTCCTTCTGTGGAAACCACTCCGACACGGCCTTCAGGCTCGAAGGGAAACTGCCGGACTCGCCCAGCCCCAACGTGAAACGCATCAATGCGAACTGCGTTATGGAGTGAACGAAGCCGTGGCCGATGTGCGCCAGTGTCCAGACCGTAAACGCCACCGCATAGCCGGCGCGCGCACCGATCCTGTCGATGATCGGGCCGAAGCCCAGGTAACCTATGGCATAGGCTGCCTGGAACCAGAACACGATGTCCGCGTAGGAGGTTTCAGTCCATTTGAGCTCGGCCTGCAGCGTTGGCTTCAATACACCGATCGTCTGTCGATCGATGTAGTTGATTGCCGTTGCGGCGAACAGCAGCGCGCAGATCATCCACCGGTAACGGCCGACCCGCAACGTGGGCGGCTCACCGGTCATTGCTTGCTCGGATCGAAGTCCGGTTTCTGGTCACGCACATAGGCCTCCCAGCTGGCGCGGTCGTGAAAGTCGAGGCCCTTGTCCCACGCGGCACCCGTGTAATACACAAACGGCTTGCCCGGTTCGACCTTGACCAACACCAGGTAGTTCTCCGCGTCCTGGCGGATTTCGAGGACGGCCTTGGGATCGACCATGACGGCGATGCCCATGGTCCCCTTCACCGGGTCGGCCGGCTCCCAGTAGGAGACGCGTCCGGGGGCCAGGTCCTTGGTGAACACTCCGGAACCGTTGGGACCTTTGCGCTTGGTAATGCCAATGCCGACGATCAGCGGTGCGGTTTTATCTGAGCTGAGCGTGGAGACCATACGCGTGAAGTTGGTGCCCAGCGGCAACGTAAAGGTGCGCGTCTCCCAGACCTTGCGCTCGACGTCGACCGGCCACGGCGCGTATTCAACGCTGAACGAGGCAACATCGGGCCCGTTCTTCAGGATCTTGTGGGCTTTCCAGTTCCGCGAGACCCACAACTTGTTGTCCTGCCAGATTCCCAGGCCGCCGGCGCCGCGCGATGTGTCGACATCGTAGAAATCCAGGCCCTCACCATGAAACTGGTGTTGGTTCCCGCTCTTGAGCTGACGTTCCATGTAAGGCCAACGGACACTCTTGCCCCACGCGTCGATTCCCGAGCTCGAGGGCGGCTCGTACGCCTCGAGTGCGTGGCCGTAGATTCGATGGGCGGTGCGGTCGTTTTCCCACAGGATGTCGTCGTAGCGATACGGCGCGAGCACGGCAACTGCACGCGGCTTCTGACCCTCTGCATCGGGCTTGGCCAGGGCAGTTCCGGCGATCGGCGGCATAGTCGGTGCGGTGTCCGCGAACGCCAGTGACATCGCCAAGAGCATGGCGCCTGCGACGAGGGGACGAAGGACGGCTGGATGTTTTGACACGATGTCTTCTCGCTGGTCAGATTTCGGTTCGAAGTCCCAACATGCGGCGCTGCTCGGCCATCTTCTCGCGGGTCTGCTCCAGCGCGTCGGCTTCGGCGAGGCCCAGAAGGTCGTCGATCACCTGCGCCAGGTGCCCATGCATCGCCAGCCGGGCGGCCTTTGGATCGCGTGTGCGCAATGACGCGGCGATCTTCGTGTGCTCGGCAACAGAGTCACCACGGCCGCTGGCACGGGCGCGGCGCAGGGTGGCAGTGCAACCGGATGACTGCTGGCGAAGCAGCCACAGGTCCTCCACGGTGGCGGAGATAGCCGCATTACCGGTGGCACGAGCGATCGCCAGGTGAAATTCCAACTCGTGCTTCTCGAAATCCTCCACCGCAACATCTCTGCCCATATCCGCGGCCAGGCAATCCAGAAGCGCGAGCTGCTCGTCGGTGATGGTGGCAGCCGCCAAGGCGCACGCCTCGCCTTCGAACAGCCGGCGCGCTTCGGCTAACTCCAGCGCACTGACATCCCGTTCCGATGCTTCCTCCGAGATCTGCGGGGCGGCTTTGACGTACACGCCCGAACCCTGCCGCGCTTCGACCAGGCCCTGAAACTCCAACGCGATCATTGCGTCACGGATCGTCGGGCGACTCACACCGAAATCGTCGGCAAACTCGCGCTCGGAGGGCAACCTGTCCCCGGGTGCATAGCGTCCGTCTTCGATTGCTGCCGCTATTGAGCGGGCAATCTGTTTATAGAGCTTCTGCGTGTCTGGAGGGCCGGCGCTCATGGTGGAATCCTGGATACCTCGCTGGCGGCCAGAAGGAATGCGCCCACGCCGTAGAGTTGAGTATCGTCGGCGCCAACCTGGTCGGGCTGGGCGCCGATGCGCTGTACCCAACCGAGCTTGCCGTCCGGCTGCACAGCGGCCGCCAATGCGCGCCAGCCGCGATGGATCGATTCTATGTAGTCACGTTCCGGCAACAGTCCGTGGTTGACGCCCCAGGCCAGGCCGTAGACGAAGAAGCCTGTACCGCTGGTCTCCGGGGACTCCTGCGGCTCGAGTAGTGAAACCGGCCAGTAGCCGTTGCGTCCCTGCAGACTGGCCAGCCGCGCAGCCATCTCCTTGAAGAGGGCCTCATAGCGTGGGCGGCTGGGATGCTGGGCTGGCAGGTCGTTCAGGATCCGGGCGAGTCCGGCAAACACCCAACCATTGCCACGGCCCCAGAAAATCTTGTGGCCTTGCGGGTCGCGCTGCGGGAAATAGCGGCTGTCCCGGTAGTACAGATGCTCGCCCTGGTCGTACAGATAGGCTGTGGTTGCCCAGAACTCGGCATCCGCATGCGCCAGGTAGCGATCATCGCCACTGGCCTTGGCCAGTGCGATCCAGGCCGGCGGCGCCATGAAGAGCGCATCACACCAACACCAACGATCCTGGCAGTGCGGCCGGCCGCCCTCCGGAGGCGGTGCCCCGAACTCCAGAGAGACCGTGGACGGAGCAGCCAACACGGCGTCAAAGCGGGTCTTGGTCGGAATCAGCTTGGCCGGATCGTGGGTGTGTTCGGCCGCCCAGATCCAGACCGCAGCGGTTGCATCAGAATCCGCGTGGCGCGGCCGGTTGTCGAAACCCCAGCTTTCGGCGGTTCCATGGCTCAACACGGCATCGGCATAGCGCGCCTGCGCCGTCACATCGGCAAACTGAGTCAGGCCGATATAGAACGTGGCCTGGATCCAGTCGCGGCGTCCTTCGGTATCCAGCCGATGCGATCCGGCCGGTATGTAGTCGAAACTGCCCATGTGGCTCAACTGCCAGTCGGCGACCTTGGCCCCCGCAGCCAGAATCGACTTGTCCGCAGACTTTACCGCCGCCTGGTCGTGGGATGGCACCGAGCGGCAGGCCGTACAGAACAGCGCAACCGCGACAATCCCCACGAACACCCGGACGCACCGCAGCATCATGCTAAACCCCCTCCTTCGGCATGACCAATTGAGCCCGCCGCCGCCATCCTAGTTGACCACTTATCGCGAACTTTTGCCACCTGTAAGGCCATGCATCCCGAGGCCCAAGCTTTTCTGGGCAACTTGGCCTGACCACATTACAAGATGAAGGACGCGCTGGCTCTTCGCAGGCGCGAGGGTGCACAGACCCCAGCCAGTACGTTCACAGGTCAGGAATTCGCGCTGGCCCCGCGACGTTCGATCTCCTCGCGCTTGGCCGCGAGGCGCGCGCGAGTCTGCTCCATTTCCTGCAATTCGGCTGTCAGCAGCAGGTTCTCGATCAGGCCTCCCAAGTGTGCCTGCATCGCCGCGCGCGCCGCTTTCGGATCGCGGGTCCGCAGGCTCTCGATGATGTCCTGGTGCTCATCAATCAGCGGCCGCCGGCGCACATCCCGCGCCCTTTCCAACATCTGCATGCACAGAGGAGACTTGTAACGCAGGTCCCAGGTGTTTTCGACGACCCGCACAATCGCGCTGTTGCGGGTAGCCCGGGCGATGGTGGCATGAAACTGCCGGTCGGCCAGCTCGCTCTGCTCCTTGGTCGGGTTCTCGTTGTTCATTTCCACGACCAACGATTCCAGATAGGCCAGCTCTTCGTCCGTAATCAAGGTGGCTGCCAGCGCCGCGACCTCACCTTCGAACAGTCTGCGAGCCTCGGCCTGATCGAAAGCTCCAATGTCGAGATCCCGCGTTGGCGCGGATGCAGCAACGGTCGCCCTGCGAACATAGACACCCGACCCCTGGCGGGACTCGAGCAGCCCTCTCATCTCCAGCGCAATGACCGCACGTCGCAGTGTGGGGCGACTGACACCCAATTCCTCGGCCAGATCCCGCTCGGAGGCCAGGCGCTGGCCGGGTTGATACCGCCCCTCCGCGATTGCCCGCTCTATAGTCGCCGCTATCTGCTGGTAGAGGCGCGGGCTGTTGGCTGCAGGCGTGGGCATGGTGGTGAGCTCCACGAAGATTCCCAAATATCAAACGGATCTCCAGCATACCAGCCAGTTGTCACCCACGCCCGCTTCCCTCACGATTCCCACGCACTTCGAGCGTAACTCAAGGGGGCACTTCGTGTTGGATCTCACCGCGTTGTCGCGGCATGCACTGTCTTGCGCGTCGAAGGGCGTTCCGGGAATCCTCGATGGCGTCATGATCGAGGACGTGCCGAAACGCGGGCTCATGGCTATTTGAAGTTTACGGGCCTGGATCTGGCCGTGAAGGATCGAATCGCGGTTGGCATATCCCATCCATGCACAACGTTCGATCGCTGGGAATATCTCTACACGGTCAATGAACGGTACGACGTCGTCTCGATCATGCGCACGTTCTTCTAACCGGCCGTCGTCGCATCGGCCGCGACGTGTTCGGTGAGAGCGGCTACGAATGCGCGCACCTTCTGCGGTCGATGTCGAGTCGCCGGATACACGGCATGTACGGCCGCGCTCGGCAGTCTCCACTTGGGCAGAAGGTGGACCAACCTGCCGGCCAGCACATCAGCACGAACGACGAAATCCGGCAGGATCGTTGCGCAGCCAGCCAGAGCCATGGCTCGCGTTGCAAGCGCGGTGTTGGCCGTGATGGTCGATTGAAACTGAACGACCTTCTTGATTCCACGGGGGCCGCTGAAGTGCCACGTCAGCGGATGCGGGAGAACCGACAGCATGGCAAACGGCAGGCCTGCAACATCACTCGGCTGACCGGGAGGAACTGTACCGACCGCATCCGGATGAGCCACGAGCCACTGTTCGAAAGCAGTCACCCGCACCGCCTGCAGGCTGGAATCGGCCAGTCGTCCCAGGCGAATGGCCACGTCGATGCCCTCCCCCACGAGATCGAAGCGCCGATCACCAAACAACAGTTCGATCCGCAGACCCGGATGCTTCAATTGCAGCCGAGTGGCGACTGGCGCCACGACGCTGGCGCCGTAGTCAACCGGCGCAGTGATGCGCAACGTGCCCGATAGCTCCGTCGCACTTTGGCCGGCCGCCTGGACAGCCACTTCCGCGTCTCGAACTATGCTTCGACATGCTTCGTAGAAGCGCTCCCCAGCCTCGGTGAGGGAGAGCTTGCGCGTCGTGCGGATGAGTAGACTTGCGCCGAGCTCAGCCTCTAGACGCTGCATGTGGGCGCTAACGGCCGTTTTCGCGATCCCCAGACGCGCGGCGGCACCCGTCAGGGATCCCATCTCAACCACCGCCACGAAGACCACGAAACGATTGAGATTGGTAGCGGCCAGCGTGCTGCTCATTCAATTGTCCACTTCTATTGGACTGTGAAGACTGGATTATCCATCTTATCAGGGCGAACGATGAAGCCTAGTCTGGATGCCAGGTGAAGCCAAGCCATTTCTTGGGAAGGTGTACCGTGAAAATAGCGATTGTCGGGGCGACTGGTAATGTTGGCTCGCGGCTGGTTGACGAAGCCCTGAGCCGGGGGCATCACGTGACGGCGATTGCTCGCAACGCCACTCGTCTGTCTCCTGATAAGAATCTGGCCGCCGTGAATGCGGACGCGGGGGTTGGGAAAAGCCTCGTGCCCGTCCTGAAGGGACACGACGCGGTCATCAGCTCTATCAAATTTCGTGAAGTCGAGCCCGGCGTTCTGATCGGCGGAGTTCGTGAGTCGGGCGTGAGGCGCTACCTGGTCGTCGGTGGGGCCGGAAGCCTGGAGGTAGCGCCAGGACTTGCGCTGGTTGATGCTCCCGGCTTTCCGGCGCTCTATCGCGACGAAGCGTTGGCGGGCAAAGCCGTCCTGGACGCGCTTCGCAAGGTTGATGATCTAGACTGGACCATGCTGAGTCCCTCCGCACTCTTTACTGCCGGTCAGCGCACGGGCGTATTTCGGCTCGGAGGTAATGCATTGCTGACAACCGCCGACGGCAAGAGCTGGATTTCATTTGAGGACTTTGCGATTGCGCTCCTCGACGAGGTCGAGCAGCCCAAGCATGTGCGCGCGCGCTTCACCGTTGGATATTGAGGAGCCACTGCGTGCAAACATCTTCCTCCCCGTTCCATCCGGCAGAGCTCGCTCTTCAGGAGCGGTTCGGGCGCAGGAAGATGTTGGAGGCCCCAGGCCGTCGCAGCGTACGTGACCATCTCATTCCTCAGCATCGTGAGTTCTTCCAACAGCTGCCGTTCCTGCTTGTTGGAAGTATCGACGAGTCGGGCCAACCGTGGGCATCGATCGTCGCCGGCACTCCCGGCTTCGCCACTTCGCCGGATCCCCGACATCTGCGCGTGGACGTGCTGCCGCACTCCGGTGATCCGCTCGCCGGCAATCTGCGCGACGGCGCGCCCATCGCACTTCTGGGGATTGAGCTTCCCACGCGGCGCAGAAACCGTCTGAACGGCACTGTCACCGCAGTGGATGCCGGGGGATGGACCGTCGCCGTGGTGCAAAGCTTCGGCAATTGCCCGCAATACATCCAGAGCCGCGACTTTCGATTCGTCGAGCCGGGTGGCAATACGCAACAGGGTTCGAGAGATCAGCGCCTCTCGGTCGACGACCGGGCGCTGATTGCACATGCCGATACGTTCTTCATTGCATCGGCGAATCTTCGCAAGGAAGACGGTGAGAGCTACGGTGCCGACGTCTCGCACCGGGGCGGCCGCCCCGGCTTCGTTCGCATCGACGACGAGCGAACGCTGACGGCGCCCGAATTCATCGGCAACTTTTTCTTCAACACCATAGGCAACCTGCAAGTCAATCCGCGAGCCGGCCTGCTGTTCCTCGATTTTTCAACCGGCGACGTCCTGATGCTGCGTACCCGGACAAACGTGATCTGGGATGGAGCCGAGGTACGCGCGTTCGAGGGCGCTCAACGCCTGTTACGTTTTGAAATTGACGAGACGATTCGATTCAACGGCGTACTGCCCTTTCGCAGCGACGGCGAACCCTCGTACGCACGCGAACTGACGCGCACCGGCACCTGGGCAGAAGGTGCAATTACAGCCCCGATCCGGTGAGCTGCGAGAGTCAGCGCGCCGAAATTTTCCTGAGCCCGAACGCGGCGCGAACATCCAGCGGCAGGAAACTCACGAGGACGTGCAGCAGTAGCGGCAGGACTATGAAGTCATCCACCACGCCGATGATGGGCATTACGAAGTTGAATGGCTCAAGCGCATAAAACCCCAGGACGAGAACGACGGGCAACAGCCACACGGGTCGGTGTGGGTGCCGGAGCGCGAACCACAAGAGCTTCAAGTCATGGGCGCCGAGGCGCCAAAGGCGAAACAACCGAAACATGTCCGAAGTACCTGTATAAACCGTTCAGGAAACTGTGGTGGTTTCTGCGGCCGCAATCCAGCGTCAACGCAAGCGAAGCGGCGGAGCACCGAGAAAATCGGCAATCGCTGCGCCCAGCTCGGGTTTTGTAACGGCACTCATGTGATTGCCGGGAATAACCGCATACTGTCCATGAGGCAGGGCCGCCGTGAGATCCTCCCCCGAACCCGTATCGTGATCTTCGCTTCCCATCAACACCAGCGTAGGTGTCTCGATCCGCTCGAGATCCCCTCGAGGCGTGTCGACAAACGTGTCGAGAATATGGAGCAGCGCGACCGGATCACCCCCAACAGTCTTCAGGAAGGCTTCCGCCATCCACTCGGCAGAGCCGCGCTCGAATGTTCCGAGGTTGGTCAGGATGTGACGGAAGTGCGCGCCGCGGCCGGCCGTGTTGACGATTCCTTCCCATCCCGCGCCGGCCACGATTGCACGCCCCGGCCTGGCCCCGCGCGCGAGCATTCTGACCGTCGTCCTGCCACCGAGTGAATAGCCGCCGAGATCGTAGTCGGTAAGCCCGAGGTGCTCAATCAGCGCAAACCCATCATCGGCAAGCACGTCCGGAGGATAGGCAGAAGCGTCGTGTGGCTTGGCGCTGTCGCCGTGACCTCGCAGGTCTGGCATCACCACTCGATACCCGAGAGCCGCAATTTTGGCGGCATGCCCATAACGCACCCAGTTGACGAAAGCCGTCGAGAAGAAGCCGTGGATGAGCACCACCGGCCGCCCCTCTCCCAGCTCGCGATACGCAAGTCTTACGCCATCACGACCTTGGAAATACTGGACAGGAAGATCCATCGAATTCGTTGCCATGGCCCATAGTGGCGATCCAGGCCGAGGGCCGTCAACTGCCTATTCGAGAGCCCCGTCAGCGTGACCAGAAGCGCCCGGCGGCAGCCCGTCATCTCGCAGCAGGAATCCCCGCTACCGTCCGCACCACGGCTGGCCCGACGTCTACGCGGAGCTGAGACTGAATACGGCGGCACTGCACGTTACAGCGGACGCGTCGGTCGCAATCAACTTCGCGCTGTATTGAACACGTACGGCACGTTCCGAATTCGTCGAACTCTCGTGTTATGTAATTCCAAAAAAGACGTAAAATCTAGTCCGCGGGCCAGCACCAACTGCAAAACAGATGAAACAACATGACACCGGAATCAATTGACACGAACGGTGGGACCGATGCGCGGACCGGGAGTGAGCCGCTCGATGGAATCAAGGCGTACTTGAAACTGAGCGGCTGGCTCGTAGTGAGCGCGATCGGGTTCCTAGCGCTGCACTATTTGGCCATGGCGCACTTTGGGATCACTCCCACTAACGAAGGAATGTGGTCACTCGCGGCGCACATTCCGCGTGAAATAAGCGTGGCACTGCTGATTGCGGCGGTGTTGAACTGTATAGTCGAACGTAACACCCAGTTGCGACATTGGCATCTCGAAAACAACGTGCAGGAGAAACTTCGCAGAAATGCCGAGGACATGGATCGCCAGGCACGCAGGAATGCAGAGAGGTTGAACGACGAGGCACGGCAACGCGCGGAGAGGCTCAACGAAGACGTACGAAAAAACGTGCTGCGGGCGGTTTTCCTGGAAAACCTGGGGCCAAACGTAGTGCACCAGATCGAATCAAAACTGTTTGAGCGGCGACCCTACCGCGTAGAGGCGAATGTTACTTACAGTCTCACACTGGGAAGGGATTCCCGTGGCGTGACCCGCATGCTTATCGACTCACACATCCGATACAAGGTGCTCAACCCGAGCTCGATACCCGAAACCATCCCAATAACCTTTGCGACGACTTCGCCTGATGAGTTTGCAAGTGATTGCAAAATCACCGGTATTTCGTATGACGGCGCGGATATTCTGAGCCCCGCGATCCTTGAGAAGTGCCAGAGAGCTGGAACCATCGAGTACGTAGACACCAAAGGATGTCCACTGGGGCCGAGGGAATCGAAGTGGGTGGAGATTCGTCACAGCCGCGCCGACTACGTCGAGGGCAATGAGAACTACGTCAGTACGCTCCCAGTAGAGGAGTTACGCTTATACGTCACGCATCCTCCCGGATTTCAGGTGTGGGCCACATCAATGCATCCCGACGAAGCTGAGCTGTTCTCTGATACGGCAATCAGCAAAGGATGGGCGCTGTGGGGGTTGATCCCTGGTCAAGGGCTCGCCTTCATGTGGAGACGCGTCCAGCCATGCCACCAAGCCTCGCAACCATCAGGCACAGGTGAAAATGACGCTTGAGAAAGGTGCACAGTCAAGTGTGCTAGAATAATGACCATTGGCGATAGATTGCATTCTTCCGGTGCAATAGCCATAAGTTTCGAGGAGTAACCATGAAGCGATTTGGCGGAACAAAAGGCTAACGCAGACGGGCGCGCAAAGCGCCCGTAGGCACCCCCTTCGTGTCAGCGTTTGCGCCGTCAGCAAATCGTCGGATACCCCTGCTCCATCGCCCCACGCTCCAACCGAAGCACCTCACCAAACCCCTCCGCCGGCTCCAAATCAACGCCGGTAAGGAACAGCCGCTCACGCACCGGCGCCAACGTATCGTCGGCAAACACCCCGGCGAGCGCAGAGCGCAGTAGCTGAACAGTCGCGTCCCCGGCAGAACGTGCGGTGATGAAGGGCAAGCTCGGACTCGCAGCAGTCCAACTTAACACCCGGAGGTTCGCAACCACTCCAGGATACACCCGCCGAAAGTGCGCCAAGCTCACACAGTCCACAGCCGCAACATCCGCCTCACCGGAAGCCACCATCTCCACGCTGTGGAGATGGGCCCCACTCACCGCGACCGACGCGAAATAACACGCACCCCCGGCAAGCGGTGCGACAGCGGCGCGCAGCAGGTTCATCCCACTGTTGGAATCCATCTCGTTGACCACACACCGCCGGCCACGGAAATCCGCCAATGAGCCCGTTTCCTCCCGACGGACGACAATTGCGCTCCGGCAGTTACCACCCTCGCATCCCGGAACCGAATACCGCGGCGTCGCAACCAACCGCACCTGGTCCGCGAACGACTTCGCCAACGGATATTCGCAACCCTGCGCGAACAGCAGCGCCGGGTGGCGCCATACATCGAAGTGACTCAGGTCGCGAGTGAGCTCGCGTGGCACATCGCGCAAACCCGCCACACTCAGCCGCTCGGCCAAAGCAGCCCAGAACGCATCATGCGCATCCCGCACCTGCGGGAAATCGTACATGGGCAGCGCCGCGATGCGCTCAGGTCCCATCGCCATCCAGCTTGATGAACCGCCGAAAGAGGTACTTCTGTGTCACTTCCCAGTATCCACCGTGCTGAAGTGAAAAGTACCACGCCAGCAGCAGGCTTCCCAACGGCGCCGACAGCAAGATCGGCAGGTCCTTGAAGAACGCAGTCAACAAGAGGAACCCACCATGAACCGCCAGTGCGACCCCCAGTGTGGGCAACTCCAGGCGGCGTTCGATGTTGGGGGGCGCGCAAAGCGCGGAAACAGGCTGCGTAGCTTCGAGATGCATGGCGGCGGGGATTCTCCGGTGCACCCAAAGTCCGCGGCCAATACCCGGATCTCATAACGAGATGCCAGTAAAATCAAAGAGTTATTGTTACCGCCATGTCACCGGAATATTACATCCGCCCGGCACATCCGTCCGGACGACCCGCCCCGTGCTCGCCGCCGGCTCGTGTAAGCTTCCTGGCACACTTGCGAACAGGACAGGCCATGTCTTACACCTCCACATGGATGGACGACGAACTGACGGCATTTCGCGATACCGTCGCGCGATTTGTCGAAACCGAAATGGTGCCCCACGACGCCCGTTGGCGGGCGCAGCATCACGTCGACCGTGAAACCTGGAAACGGCTGGGCGAGACCGGGCTACTCTGCCTCGATATCCCCCAGCAATATGGCGGTGCGGGCGGTGACTTCAGACACGAAGCCGTCGTGTACGAAGAGTTGAGTCGGCGCGGCATCAGCGGCTTCGGCCAAGGAGTGCACAGCATTTGCGCCCACTACGTGTTGAACCACGGCACCGAGGCACAGAAGCAACGTTGGCTGCCCCGCCTGGCTGCCGGCGAGCTCATTGGCGCCATCGCCATGACCGAGCCCGCAGCCGGATCCGACTTGAAGGGCGTACGTACCCGTGCGGTCCGCGAAGGCGATGTCTACCGCATCAATGGCTCCAAGATCTTCATCACCAACGGCAGTCTGGCGACACTGTTGATGCTGCTCGTTAAAACGGATCCCGAAGCCCGCAAAGGCGGCATGTCGCTCATCATGGTCGAAACCGAAGGCCTGGCCGGTTACCGAGTCGGGCGCGTGTTGGACAAGATGGGCATGCATGCCCAGGATACGGCCGAACTGTTCTTCGACGACGTGCGCGTACCGGTGGATTGCCTGTTGGGCGGCCAGGAAGGCAGCGGCATGCACCAACTCATGGCGGACCTGCCCTATGAGCGCTTGATAGTCGCGCTTGCCGGAGTCGCCTGCATGGAGGGTGGCCTCGAAGCCACCATCGCCTACACCAAGGGCCGCAAGGCCTTCGGCCAATCCATCGCCGAGTTCCAGAACACCAAGTTCAAACTCGCCGAGCTCGCCTCACTCGTGCGGATCGCGCGCGTATTCATCGATGACTGCATCGACAAGCGCGTACAAGGCACACTCGACACCGAAACCGCGGCCATGGCCAAATGGTGGATCACGGACACCCAGCAGAAAGTGCTGGACGAGTGTGTTCAGTTGCATGGCGGCTACGGCTACATGAACGAATACCTCGTCTGCCGCCTGTTCGCCGACTCACGCGTACAGAGGATCTATGGAGGAACCAACGAGATCATGAAGGAATTGATCTCGCGCAGCCTGTAAAACTATCTGTGGCTCAAGCCTTCCTCGACCTCGTGCAGCCAATCGTCGCGTTCCGGCCCGGCAGGCACTGCTTGCGCCAGATCGCGGGCGTGCAAGTAGTTTTCGCGAGCCCCTTTCTCATCGCCGGTCTTCGATAACGCCTCAGCCAGCGTGAGAACATTTGGAGGATAGTCAGGCTGCAATGCAACCGCGCGGCGCGCGGCAACCAATCCGGCATCCGTATCACCGGGACCTAGCGGCCAACCCGGCGCGCGAATCAGCACCAACGCGCGTACCCGTGAAGGTCCCCCATTGTCGTAATTGGGATCGGTGTTTTCCGCATTTCCCAGGCTCTGCAGCATGCTGCTCAGCAATCCAACAGCGCGAGCCGGATGTGCGCGCGCCTCGAGCCCGGTCGCAACTGCCTTACCGTACTGACAGGCAGCAGCCCCCGGATCCAACGCCAGGCAGGCGTCCGCATTAGTGCTGGCCTCAGTCGCAAGGTCAGCACGAACCTTCGAGTCAGACTCATGGTCCATGCGCTGGGCGGCCGCCTTGATCGCCGCCGCCCGTCCCTCAATCGACTGGGAGTCAACGGAAGCGGCGGCCCCGGGAGCCGAGCCCGTCACCACCGGCGCCGGTGCCGATGCAGCCCGGCGCGGCGCGAAGGTACACGCGACTTGCATCGTCGCCGCCATCATCGCGACTCCCGCGATCGCCAACCACCCCCTCACCAACCACCCCTCACCGACCCGCACAGCGGCACGTACTTCACCAGGCGCGTCGGTGCTACGACCTACCGAATGCGACGACATGCCAGTCGGAGCATCGGTAGGTCGTAGCAACGGCGCGGGTGCGACAGAGCGACAACAGCAGGCGTTGCCGCCACTGCCATCCATCACGGCTTCGTAGTTGCCGTCGGGCGCTTCCCCGTCAACGGCTTCGCCACATTCACCGGCGGCTTCACCGCATCCCCCGGCAACTCCGGCATCACAAACCCCTGCAACTTCAGCGACCCCAGCGTATCCGCGCCCTCCGTCCCCTGCCCCATCTTGAGCAGTCCGGCCTGAAAGGCCTTGGCGCGAGCCGCCGGCACCCGATTACCGACAACGGCAATAATGGCCACCGGCAGTTCCGGGGATTGCACGACCGCTTTGAGATCACTTGCGAAAGGCAGCGTTGGAAGCGCGGCCGCCTGAGTCTGATCGAGCAGTACGACGACCTGCTCGCCCGAAGCCACGCGCCTCAGAGCGCTGAGTATCTGGCCAACCGGCTCAATTTTGACGTTCGCAGGCACAACCCACGCTGACAGGGCCGAGTGCCGAACGAACTCAGGGGAATACCCCGCCACGCTCGCAATGGTGTAGCCCGTCAGCGAGTCCGCACCCGTCACACGCCCATTTTTTGCTACCAAGGTCCACTTCTCTTTGGTGCCCGTGCCGGCCACATCCGCCTGCGCCAGCGGCGTAAGATGCAGCTGAGCCGCGTGCTCGACATAGAAGGGATAAGGAACAAATGCGAGTACCGCGTCGGTGCTATTGAGTTTCGCCAACCCACCTTGCTCCGTCGGGTCATACACGGCGGAAAGACTTCCCGCCGGCCAGCCTGCGGCCGCTACCGCAGCCGTGGCGAACTGATCCACATAGGGTTGTGCGTCCCCCGCTCCACCGGGATACCCGGGAGCACAGAACACCAGAGTCGAAGCTGCAGCCACCAATAGAATGCTCATATGTTTAGGCTATCATCCTCACGCGCTGAGGGCCCGTGCGGTCGAAGAGAGCGCGCGTTAAAAAATGACCGCATCGCCCAAGCACTCTAAGGTCTTCCAGTTCTTCCTCCGTGTCCTGCACATGCGAGGCTGGATCGTCGGAGCATTCCTGATTCTGACGGTGGCGGGAATCTATGGTGCCACCCTCATACCCAATGACCCCGCAATCGATCGTCTGGTCGTCTCTGGCGACCCGGTGGCGCTGGCGACGATGGATTTCGACCGTCTGTTCCCCGAGGGCGATCAAGCACTGATCATGCTCGAAGGGACGGACCCGCTGAGTCCTGCGGCGCTCCGGGCTGCAAACCAACTCGAGCGCCAGCTCGCGAAGATACCGGGAGTCAAGCCCCACAGCCTCCTCGACTTCTTCCGTCGCGCAGACCCAGCGGCGGATATCAGTCCCAGTGAAGCGGAACGTCTGCGCCCATTCGCAACCGGCACACCACTCTTCCGACGCGCTGGGCTTTTGGGCGATCACTACCTGGGTATCGGAATCGAGCTGCGGGCGAACTCGCCTCAAGACCGAAACCGCACATTGGCTGCCATTGATTCATTGGTCCTGCCGCTGGAAAAGTCAGGTGCCCCCTTTACAGCCGTCCGCCGCGTCGGCTCCCCGTGGCTCAACGCCTGGCTGGAACACCAAACCGGCGTCGCCACCAAGAAATTCATGCCCCTGTTCGGACTCTTCCTGGTTGCGCTGGTGCTCATTGTCTATCGCTCCCTGCGAGCCTTGGGCGCAATCATCGTCACGCTCGGCTCCGTAGTAGCCATAGCAGTGGGACTGGCCGCCATATTCGGCTGGTCGAACACCGTGGTATCCACGCTCGTTCCACTCACCGTGATGGTCACGACGACAGCCACACTCGTGTACATCCATTCCCGATTTATGGAGCCGGACGACGCACCGACCCCGCTCGAACATCACGCGGGCGCGCTCGCAAACAAATTCCTTCCTAGCACGGCATCGATGTTCGCAACCGCGGTCGGCTTCGCCGCGCTAGCGGTTTCCGAAATACGGCCGGTCCGCGAGATGGGTTTGTGGACCGCTGCCGGACTGGTCGTGGCATGGGTCGGGTGTTTCACGTTGTTCCCGGCGCTGCAGTCATTGTTCCGTACGCCTCTGCGATCCGAGGGAGTTCGCGTTGGAAGGCGATTCGCCCGCTTCGTAGACGTATTGGTTCCTGCGACCAACCGCTACCGGTGGGCACTGGTCATTGCCGCTCTTGCAATGATGTTATGCGGTGCAGCGGCGCTGTTCGGCATCCCCGGAAAACTCGCGCCCCTCTCCCTTGAAACGGACGCACTGACTTACGTCAACCCCAGCGAACGGGTGGCACAGGACACGCGGCGGTTTCAGGAATTCAATGGACTCGACGTCGTCGATCTTTGGATAAAGACACCGCCGGGCCACGCGTTGGATCCCGATTTCCTGCGTGCCGTCGAGCATCTGACTCAACGCCTGGATGCCGATTCACGCATTACGGCAGTGGATGGCCCCACATCAGTGCTGCGATGGGCGCGATACGTCGAGTCAGGAACCGACAAATTACCCACGGACCCCTCGGCCTGGTCGAAACTGGCTGCGGACCTCGAGCAGATCATGCTCACCGAGCCCGCCGCGCGCGACTACGTTGACATCAAGGACCTTGCGAGTGTGCGGCTCAGCATCCGCGGCAGAGCCGAACTGTTTGGCCGCACCGGTGCGATGCGCAAGTTCGTGGAGCGAATCTGGAGGCAGGCGAAGGAGAAAGAGCCCGGGCTGCAGACAGCACAGGGACTGCTGGTCGGCAAGGGCGTACTCTCGACTGAAATCACCGAGCGGCTGCTGCCAACTCTGATGGAAAGCTTCGCGCTGACAGCAAGCATCATCTTCTGTGCCTTCCTGTTGGTCTTCCGAAGCCCGAGTGCTCGGCTGATGACCATGATTCCATCCCTGTTCGCGATCCTGTCTGTGTTTCTCGTGATGCGGCTGACGGGGATTCCGCTCAACATCGCCACCATCCTGATCGGTTCGACCGTGCTGGGAGCGACTGAGAACGACCAGGTCCACTTCTTCTATCATTTCCTGGAAAGCCGTCCGAACAACTCAATCGGCGGCGCGTTGCAACACGCGATGTTGATTGCCGGGCGGCCCATATTGTTTGCCACTCTCATCAACGCGAGCGGCTTTCTTGCCTTGTCGTTCTCCGATCTGCCTCCCATGCGCCAGTTCGGAATCGTGACCGCGTCGGCCTTCGTCCTGGCACTGCTGGCGGACTTCACAGCCCTGCCCGGCGCCCTGTGGATTCTCAGCCGCTTCGAGCGTCATCCCGCCACCCGCACCGCCTGATGCAACAGCGTTGAGCCAAGACCCACAAACCGTCGCTATTGTCCGCAAGATCACGCGTCACCTGATGCCGGTCCTCGGTGTCATGTACCTGATAGCCTATATAGACCGACAGAACATCGGCTATGCAAAGCTACAGATGGTGGGCGACCTCGGCCTCACCGAGACGAGCTACGGCCTCGGCGCCTCGCTGTTCTTCATCGGCTACCTGATTTTCGAGCTGCCCAGCAACTTGGCTCTGGCGAGGGTGGGCGCCCGTGTGTGGTTCGCGAGAATCATGGTGTCCTGGGGGCTCGTCACCCTGGCGCTCGCATTCACGCAGAACGCGCAGATGTTCTACACGCTGCGTTTCCTTCTGGGGGCTCTCGAGGCAGGCTTTTTCCCAGGCGTGCTCTTTGTCCTCACCCTCTGGGTTCCGTGGGAGTACCGGGGTCGGCTGGTGGGCATGTTCATGGGTTGGAGCGCAGTCGCCAATGCTGTAGGCGCCGTGATCGGGGGCCTGCTGCTGGATGCCGACGGCACGCTGCACCTGCGGGGCTGGCAGTGGGTCTTCCTCATGACTGCGTTGCCGGCGATTTTGATGGGAGTGCTCACTCTCCTGATTCTGCCGAACGGTCCGGAGCAGGCGAAGTTCCTGACACCGGATGACAAGCGCCACCTGCGAACACTGCTGCTCAGCGAAGAACAGCGGCTGGCGGCGGGATCACACAGTGCAACTCTTGCGGCTCTGCTCGATCGCCGCGTCATCGTGATCGCACTTTTCTACATCAGCCTGCCACTCGGAGCGTACGGCCTGAGTTACTGGCTGCCCACGGTAGTCAAGGGCTTCGGTGTCACTAACACGGCAAACGGCTTTCTCAACATCATCCCGTGGGCCTGCGTGGCGTGGGCTTTATGGTGGGTTCCGCGGCACGCCGCGCGAACCGGCGAGCAGACCTGGCACATCGCCCTGCCCGCGTTCGTTGGGGCCGCCAGCCTCGCCGCCAGCGTGTTTGTTCCTGGCAATGCGGCGAAGTTCGCACTACTGTGCGTGGCCGCGGCCGGTATCTTTTCGGCTCAACCGGTGTTCTGGACGTTGCCTTCGACTTTTCTGAAGGGCAGCGCGGCTGCCGCCGGTTTTGCGGCGATCAACTCCGTCGGCAATCTGGGCGGATTCTTCGCCCAGAACGCCGTCCCCTGGATCAGGGACCGGACCCAGAACGATCTTGCGCCGATGTTGTTCCTGTCGGCGTGCCTGACAGCCGGCGGGCTGATGACGTTCGTAGTGCAGCGGGTGCTGAAGCGCCCCAGGCAGCCGGGCCCCTCCTAATCGCGAATGGCTTTCAGCATCGCCTCCGACACCTGCTCGTCAATTTCAGCAGCGTGTTGGAGTGGCACGGGATAGCGTACAACCGCCTCCACGCTCGACGGCGAGAAATGCAGCTGTACCTGCGGACTGGCAGTCGTTACCGCAGCCACATTCGAGGAGGTCGTCTTCTGGATCTCGCGCGTCTGACGGACTATCTCATCGTGATACTGCTTCACCACGGCGTTCACCGCCGCAAGCAGCTTCTCCTTGAGAAGCGCATAGTCCGCACCCGCCGGCAATGCCAGGGTGGTTTCATGCCAGGCGAAGTTCACCCCTGAGATTTGTTTGAACAATCCACCCGAGGCCTGGAAGACGATGGAGTTGGCGAACGCCACCACCCGGCCCGTCGCACCCAACGGGCCCTGTGAGCTGAGCTCCATCAGGTGCATCCGCACCAGCCCCAGGTCGATGACCTCACCGGAGACAGTGCCTATCTGCACCCGATCGCCCACGCGAATGCCGTATTTACCGATCAGGAAGAAATAGCCGACGATGGAAACAAGCACGCTTTGCATCGCGACGGCGACGCCGGCAGTCAGCAAGCCGGCAAATGTTGCGAAGGAGCTCAGCTCCGTCACGAACGTCAGGCCGACAATGACCGCCACCAGAACCCAGGTGGTTACTTTTCGAACCATCAGCAACTGATTGCGGCGACGCGGCTCATGGGCATAGCGAAGCACTGCCCGCCGCCACACCTCGGCACCCACGAAGACCACGGCTAGCATCGCCGCCAACACTGCGAGCCTGACACCGAGCGTCGCGAGCGCGTCGTGATACTGGCGTTTGATTGTGTCGCGCCAGTTATAAAGGTTGTGACGATACTGCTTCAACAGCACGCCTTCTTTGCTCAACGGAATCAGAATGGCCGAAGTCTGTTTGAACAGCCACGCCAGCGTATCGATCTGATCCCGCACTCCCTTGAGAGTGGCGCCGTTGGCGTTATCAGCCTGGACAGCCAACGCGTCGCTTTGTGCAGCATAATTTTTGAGCTGCTCGAGCGGCGGATTGCGGATCTTCGCGAACGTCTGCTCGAGTGCGGCGGTGCGCGAGTCGATGCCATCTATGGTGCTGATCTTTTTCGACAGCCTCAGGACGTTGGCCCCCAACTCCCAGATGCCGGTCCGGTCAGAGGAGCTGTTGAGAGTGCTCGTCAATGAGGCCGGCGCCGGGGCCGTCGATGCCGGCGAGGTTGGCGAACCCGCAGGCGCCGCTGCGCCACTGCTGCCCAGATTGGCCGAAGGTATCGAGACAGCAATTGCATCGATATGCGCCTTCAGAGCGCTCGCGCCGGCGCGCTTGGTGTCGCTCTCGTTCACGAACTGCGACATCGTATCGAGCAGGTTTTTCCTCGCATTGACCATGTCGAGCTCGCCCTGAAGCTCTGACAGTTTCGCCGCGAGGTCCGTCTTGCCGCCCGCCATCAGCTTGCGGTCGGCCTCTATCTCGTCCTGAATGGCCTTGCGCTGTGCGTCCAGCCTCTTCTGCTGGTCGCTCAGGGCTTGTATGGATGACGCTGCGTCCGTGGTCGTGGCCGCGCTGCTCGCCTCACTGCTGAGCAGCTCCGCATTGGCCCGTGCGATCTCGAATGCCAGTCCGATGACTTTGTCGGCAGTCTGTTGGTTGGCATACAGGATCAGCAGATCGCTCGGTTGGGTGGCCGTCTGCTGCTGGGCACCCAGGGTCCGGTACCAGTCAACCGTCTCGTCCAGGATCTGAACGACCTGATCCCCCGTCAGCACCGATACATGCGTAAGCGGCGCTGTGGCGCCCATGGCAAGGGCTATCGAACAGAAGTACGCGGCTGCGAGCAGCCCGGTTCGGAAATAAGTACGCATCCGCCGAATTCTATATAAGCGCGGGCCCGGGAGCCGGTACAATTCGCTGGCCCACCAGGGCAGCCGTGCAGGGCGGGAGCGCCCCGGCGGACACATTGCATTGAACTGGCAGCACAGGGAGTGGACCGTCAATGCCTATTCGAGCCGTGCTCTTCGATCTTGGTAATACGCTGGTGTCCTACTACCAGCCGCCGGACTTCATGCCCATCCTGCGCCGCTCGCTGCAGGCCTGCCTGGCGACATTGGGCCACGGCCCTCTGGGCCGTGAAGCACAAACAACCCTCGTGCACCAGGCACTGGAAATGAACCAGGAACGCGCAGACCTTGCGGTGTGGCCGCTCGAGGAAAGGTTGCGTGTGTTGTTCAGTCACTACACCCCCGATTCAACGCTGATCGAGCGTCTGTGCTGCGCGTTTCTCGAGCCGATTTTCTCCACGGCGCGGGTCAGCCGCGACGCTCTCCCGGTTCTCACGAGCTTGAAGCGCAAGGGCGTAAAGACCGCCATTGTGTCCAATACTCCCTGGGGCAGCTCGGGGCGCACCTGGCGCTTGGAGCTGGCGCGGCATGGTCTGCTTGCCGACGCCGTCGTCTTCTGCACAGATGTCGGTTGGCGCAAGCCACACCCCGCTCCGTTTCGCCGTGCTCTCGACCTGCTCGACGTCCCGGCAAAGGAGGCCGTGTTCGTGGGCGATGATCCTGTCTGGGATGTAGAGGGAGCGAATGGCGCAGGCGTGCGGCCGATTCTGCTGGCAACCCGCGCGCATCAAGCCAACCCTGCCCAGGTCACCGTCGCGAGCTCTCTGCCGGAGGTCCTGGCAAAGATCGAGCACTGGAACTCGACCGCGAACGCGGGTCCTCAACCCGCGCTCGCCTGACGTCAGATCTCGTTACCAGTAACGCGGGGCATGGTAGTAATCGTAGGCGCGATCGCGATACGCCATCGCGTTGCCCGCTACTAAAGCATCCATCGAATCAGCCGGTGCGGCCTCCAGCATTTCCCTCGAGAAGGGCACGGCATAGCCGCCTTCGCGCTCGTCGTACTTCAGTGATGACCATGGGATTGGATGATATTTCTCACCCATCCCGAGGAAGCCACCGAAGCCAACGATTGCAAACACGATGTTATTGGACAGCTTGTCCAGAACGATATCCTCGACCTTGCCGATCTTCTCGCCGGACAGGTCTCTGACACTCGTGCCAATAACTTGCTTCGCGCGAATCGCATCGGAACTTGCAGCGCTTGTTCCCATAACATGACCTCTTACGTTGTAGTGGAACCCACCCGAAGAATGAATCCGCTGGGGCAATGTTCCACCGTAAGGTCACATCAGCAGGCACCGACAGCCGAATGCGTCGATGCCTGACACGAGTCAGCGCTCGACCACGAGCTGCGTCTGGCCGAAACTCAGCCGGCGTGAAAATCGGCGGCGGATGCGGACAGCCGGTACCTCGGGGATCACGCTCGTGCGGCCCTCCTGGTAGGCGACCTCGCGCTCGGTGGGCTCCCATGCGACCCCAAGCTTCGTCAGTGCAGTGCGTGCTGCCCCGATGAAGCCATGAGGATGAAAAAGCATGGGCCTTTCCGACAGGCCGGAGGTGAACGCGAGACCGTACACACCGCAGCCGAGCCGCACCAGGCGGCCTTCGGAGACGATCTTGCGCAGCGCGCGCAAGACCTGGCGGCGGCCACTGAGATCAGTGAACTCGCGGGTGAGAAATACGTATTCACGGCTTTCCGCGATGCGCTTTTCAATCTTGGATTGCAAGGAGTTGGGACGTGCCAT